>ULVA01041010.1_pt1 | contig 248212 bp, 233 predicted proteins | sample 1958811 | NCBI WGS metagenome assembly ULVA01 (sample SAMEA4835768, study PRJEB28245) | human gut metagenome | biome: gut microbiome; material: fecal sample | place: Denmark | collected 2008
GCGGCACAGAAGCAATGTAAAAGTCGGCGGTTTTATCGCTCCCCACAGCTTCATGCTACCACGCGTGCGAACATATCACACGAGAAAGCCGAGCAGATTCGTGCACGCATTGTCTGCACGCCCGCTGAAAAAGAGGGGCGGGCGTGGGGAAGTTTGTGCGCTGACGAAAGCAAGGATTTTCGCCAACCTTCTCCAGTGGGAGAAGGTGTCAGCCACAGGCTGACGGATGAGGTGTCTTTTAAAAAAAGACTAAAAATTCTTTGCGTTTATCGCGCTTTTGGTCACTCAAAAGCGCGATAAAGGAAAAGTTTCTTTATGTTTCTTTTTCTGGTCGCTGAGACGGGGCGGGACTCGCGTCGCCACACAGAATCACAAAGACGCCTTCCTTTCCCGCACCATTTTGTCGCAGCGTGTCGGACAAAAAAGTGAAAAATGTATTGAAAAATTTACAGATATATGGTATTATATAAAATAACTATAGATTTATATGCGAAGTTTTGACTTGCGGCAGAGAAAAGGAGCTTTACTATGGAAAACAGTACCGAAGTATATTCCGTCAGACTGAAGGAGCTTGCCGATGAATTTAAGCTTGAGGTCATGTTTGTTCCCGAAAATTATGATGAACTGCTTATCTACAGCTCTGCTGTAAACCGCCCCGGGCTTGCGCTCAACGGGTTTTATGATTGCTTCGACCACAAAAGGATACAGCTCATCGGTCATGCGGAGCATCAGTTCCTCTCATCCATATCGGCAGATGAACGCCAGTATAAGCTTGAGAGGCTCGCGGCTCATAATCCGCCCGCACTTGTAATAACCTCGGGGCTTTCCGCTTTTGATGAGATAATGAATGTCTGCCGCAAATACGGCTTGCCGCTTTTCAGAACCAATTATACAACCTCGGATTTCCAGTCCGCCGTGATAGCATCACTCAATATCCATCTTGCACCGCGCATACGCCGCCATGGTGTTTTTGTAGAGGTGTACGGCGAGGGTATACTCATTCTCGGAGACAGCGGCATAGGCAAGAGCGAAACCGCAATAGAGCTGGTAAAGCGAGGACATCGCCTTATTGCCGATGATGCGGTGGAGATAAAGCGCGTTTCGGAAAAAACGCTTGTCGGCACGGCACCGGAGATAATCAAGCATTATGTAGAGCTTCGCGGCATAGGCATCGTCGATATACGGCGTATATTCGGTGTCGGCGCCGTAAAGGAAAGCGAAAAGATAGATTTTATCATCAAGCTCGAGCACTGGAATCAGGATAAGGTTTATGACAGGCTCGGACTCGAGCAGGAAACGACAAACATTCTCGGGCTGGAGATACCGACAAATACCATTCCCGTTCAGCCGGGACGAAATCTGGCTATAATAATCGAGATAGCGGCTATGGAAAGCCGCCAAAAGAGAATGGGCTACAATACCGCAGTTGAGTTCAATAAAAATCTGACAGCTCATCTGCTCCGACAGGCGGAAGAAAATAAGAAAAAATAAATTTTGAGGTATATAATGGGCAAAAACCGCAACCTGATAAAAACAGCGGCACTTCACCTCGGCGTGCTGCTGCTCATGGCGCTCGGCGCACTGAATATGAAAATAGGTCTCGCACCGACAGCGTTTTTCTTTACGCTGCTTGCCGCCTCCGCTTTTTCGGCTGTTCTCATACTGAACGGTAAAAAGCTGAATTATCTTGTCACGGTGCCGGTATTTGCGGCGGCATACTTTATTTCCGGCAATATATTCTTTGCTGTATTTTCATTTTCCGCGGTGATAGCGGGCACACTTATCGCCTATGGACTGCGCCGCGACCGACCGAGAATTGCCGTTATCATAAGCGTATCGGTTTTTGCGGGAGTTTTTGCCGCGGCACTTATTCTTATTTCCTATCTTTGCAGGGGAGGCTCGATAAAAGCGCTTCCGTCGGATATACTCGCAATATTTGATACTCTGAAGGCAAATCTTACCGAGAGTATGGGTCCCTATCTTGACAAGCTGCTCGAGACGACAAACATCAATGCAAATCTCACGGAGAAACTGACTTCGGCTGTCATCATAGAAGCCCTTGTGGAGACAGTGAAGGCAATGTCTGTTGCCATTATTGTCGTTTTCGTCAATGTATGCTCTTTTATCGCTCTTTATGCGGCTGTCGGCTTTGCAAAGCTTTTCGGCTTCTATCCTCTGCTTCCGAAGAAAAACGGAATTTTTCTGCCGAGCAAAGCAAGTGCCGTCATTTTCTCGGTTTCGTTTCTGCTCCGGATGATAACTTCGATGATAGGTGCAGAGAGCGGATTTCTGTACTATGCGGCGCTCGTCTGCATGAACCTCACGATGATCCTGCTCCCGTGCTTTGTCGTGATGGGAATAAAAGGGCTTGCGATCCGCTACCGCAAGCGTGCCACAAGAAAATTCGCCGTGCTGATGATGGTGCTTTGCGGCTTTTTCATCATTTTCGGACTTGCTTATCTTGCTCTTTATCTCGCGGCTTTTATAGGTGCGAGCGATACGATAGGGATATATAACTTCAGAAAATTCCGCGATATGAACGAAGGAAACGGCGGGGAAGAGGGCAAATGATTCTCACTTTCCGTGTGTCATACCGTTTTGCGTAAAAAATAATGGCGAAAGGAATGGAAAAATATGTCTGATAAAAATAAGAGGCGCATAGGCAATGCAGGAAGCGTTGGCATCGGCGGAATACTTTGTGCCGTTTTTGCGGTCATGGCGCTCGCTGTCTGCGTGATACTGATGGCTTATACGGAATCGGAGCCTGCCGGCATTGTGCTGACGGTGCTTGTGGTTTATGTTGTAGTTGCCGCTGTCACGATAGCCGCTTGTATCGTCTCGGGCGGCAGGGCAAGTGCCAAGCCGGCGGATATGAAAGGCTCTGTTTTTGGCGCGATAACGCTGGATTTCATTCAGAATCTCCATATGCCGACGCTCGTCTGCGACGACAAAGGTAAAATAGTGTGGTATAATTCCGCGCTTTCCGCAAATTTCAAGTCGCACAGTGTGCTTTACGGCAAGTATCTTGACAATATATGTGATGCCACGCTCGAGCGCATAATGAAGAGCAGTGAAGCGGGCGGTGTGGAGGTCTCTTTTGTTTCCGTTTCAGATGCGGATGAGAGTGAACGCCCTGTTTTTCGCGTAAAGGGCTATGAGGTCAGCTCCAAGGGCAAGAAATATTATATGACGATATTTGAGGATATCTCGGAGCTGAAAAATGTTTACAAGCGCCTCGACGATGAAGATACGGTCGTCGCATACGCGATGATAGATAATATCGATGAGATAATGCAGTATTATGGACAGGGCGTGGATAACAACGCCGTATTTGATGTATTTTCATTGCTCAAGCGCGATATGGATGCTGTCGGCGGTGTTATCAAGGAATATAACAGAAACCAGTTCGCAATGTTTTTCGATGCGAAATATCTTGAAAAATTCGAAAAGGAGCGCTTTTCAGTGCTCGATGACGTGCGCGAGGTGAGCATAGGAGATTCCACTCTGCCTGTCACCGTTTCCATCGGTATAGGCAAGACAAAAGGCACGCTTGCCGAGAAGGCGCGCTTCACTCAGGCGGCGCTTGATCTGGCGCTTCAGCGCGGCGGCGACCAAGTCGTCGTGAAAACGCCGGACGGCGTCGAGTTTTACGGCGGCAAGACAAAGACGGTTCAGAAGCGCACGAAGGTGCGCGCGAGAGTTATTGCAAATGAGCTTCTCATGCTCATGAGCGGAAGCGACAATGTCATCGTTATGGGGCATAAATATGCCGATTTTGATGCTTTCGGCTCCTGCCTTGCCATAGTTCAGCTTGCAAAATTCTGCGGAGTGAAGGCATATGTCGTCACCGACCGCACGGATAAGAACCTCGCGGGCTGTTTCAAGCTGCTCGAAAAGAATCCCGAATACAACGATATATTTGTAGACAGGGTTGAAGCACAGGACCTCATCACAAGCACATCGCTTGCCGTTATGGTGGATGTAAACAATGTCAACTTCTGCGAGGCGCCTGATGTTATCGGCAATGCAAAGAATGTCGTGATAATCGACCACCACAGAAAGACGGCGGAATTTGCCATTCAGCCGAATATCGTGTATATAGAGCCTTCGGCTTCATCTGCCGCGGAGCTTGTTTCCGAGCTTCTGGAGCAGGTGCTCCCGCAGGGTGCACTTTCCAAGGAGATAGCAGACCTGCTCTTTGCGGGAATGCTCCTCGATACGAAGCAGTTTACGCATAATACCGGCGTCCGTACCTTCGGCTCGGCACTTTATCTGCGCGGCGAGGGCGCAAGCCCGCTCGATGCAAACGCGCTCTTCAAGACGAGCATACAGGATTTCCTGACAGAGGCACGCTTTGAGAGCAATGTTGTCATTCACCGTTCCGTTATTGCCATTGCTTTGAATAATGAGCAGAGTCTTTCCGGCATGTCGCGTGTCAATGCGGCAAAGGCGGCGGACAGGCTTCTGCACGTGGAAGGCGTACTTGCCGCATTTGCAATATGCAAGATAGGAGATACGGTGCATATCTCGGCGCGTTCCGAGAGCAGTATAAATGTTCAGCTTATTCTGGAAAAAATGGGCGGCGGCGGTCATTTTGATGCGGCGGGCGCACAGGTGAGCAATGTTACCATTCAGGATGCGCTGGCTACGCTCCGCGCCTGCATCGACGAATATATGGACGAAAACATGTGATGTATTATATGTAAAAAATCATAACCCCATAAAAATATGCACCCCGTAAGTGTCTGACTTTCGGGGTGCATATCATTTGCGGCGGTTTTCGTTAGATAAAAGAAGAGCCGCGGCGTTTGCCGCGGCTCATAGTTTATACTTTACTTAAAAAAGTATTCCTTTGTTCTCATCTGCATAGAGCCCCTCACGCATAAGCCTGAGGAATGTTGCTTCCTGACTGTTGTGCATCTGCTCGGCATAGACAAGGCTGAGTTTATTATCCATATCTACTATCACATGGTAGCCCGCCGCGCCGCACCAGCCGAAAATTTTTCTCGGTGCATTCGGCACTCCGAGCGCGATGGGGTCATCAAGCGTATAGACGCCGAGTCCGTAGTCGTAATACCTGTACTGCTCCCATTGCCATGAGTCGCGCACGGCGGCAATCTCGTTTTCGCGCATGAGCTTCAGCGTATCTTCGCCGATTATGCGCACGCCGTCTGCCGAAACGCCGCCGCGTGCGAGAGCATCCATCAGCTTTGCCGTATCATCGCGGCAGGAGATGACGCCTGCGCCGCCGCAGTCGTATTCGCTTCCGAGAATATATGTGTTTCGCTGTGTTTCGTTGAGATGAGAGGTTTCCGTATCAGGCTCGAACTTATAAAGCGGAGCGACATCGTCGTTTTTGCCCTTTTTCACGCCGTATGATGTTCTTGTCATTCCGAGCGGGGAAAAGAATTTGCGCTCGGCAAAGTCGCCGAAGCGCTCGCCGATAAGCTCCTCGCAGTATGCCGCGAGCAGGTCGTGACAAAGACTGTACTGCCATGCGGAGCCGGGTCGGAAGACAAGCGGCGTTTCTGCAAGCGCACGGGAAATCTCTCTTGTCGGCAGTCTTCCGTCCGTGCGTTCGTAAGCCGCGCGGATCTGAGGCGTGTCGCGGTCGTAGGTAAGCCCCGCCGTCATCGTAAAGAGATTGCGCACCGTTATCGGGCGCTCTGCGGGGACAAGCTTTTCGTTTCCGTCCGCATCCGCCACTCGCACGAGAGGAGACTTCCACTCGGGCAGAACATCCGATATCGGCGCGTCGAGTTTAAGGATTCCTTTTTCCCAGAGTGTCATGGCGAGCGCGCAGGTTATCACCTTTGAAACGGAATAGAGATAATGTGTTTCGCCGCCTGTCATCAGGATTCCGTTTTCTCTGTCGCTGTAGCCGGAGGCATGGGTATAGACCTGCTTTCCGTCCTTATAGACGGAGCAGCTGTTGCCGACGACGCGCCAGTCTGTCAGATATTCTATATTTTTCGTCAGCGTTTCAAAAGCCATTTTGTGCCTCATTCAATCGTTATCGAGATTATCTTCGGCTGATTTTCGGCAGGGATGGAACCGTTGCCGTCGATGGGCTTTGCATCGGCGCATATCTTGTCTACGACTTCCATGCCGCTTGTCACCTGACCGAAGGCGGCATAGGCGCCGTCGAGATATGCCGCGTCTTTATGCATGATAAAGAACTGCGAGCTTGCGCTGTTATAGTCCTGAGCCCTTGCCATGGAGATTACGCCGCGCTTGTGGGAAAGAGTATTGTTTACGCCGTTTGCGGTAAATTCGCCCTTGATAGTGAGGCGGTTGCCCTGACTGTCGGTATTGCCGCCCGTGCCGTTGCCGAGCGGGTCGCCGCCCTGAATCATGAAGCCATCCATTATGCGGTGAAATGTGAGCCCGTTATAGAAGCCCTTCTTTGCGAGATTCACAAAGTTTTTCACGGTTATGGGAGCGATATCGGGATAAAGCTCTACTGTTATGGTGCCGTAGTTTTCGACCTCTATCTTTGCTATGGTTTTCTTGCTTCCGCAGGAGCAGAGCACGAGAAGGAGCATGGAGAGGACGAGTGCAAATGAAATTATCTTTTTCATGAGAAAGCCTCCGTTAATATTATATCGGGAATATATTAACATATTTTCTCCGAAAACTCAATACTTTTATCCGATTTATACTCAAATTTACATATTTTTTATATAATGAAGCAAAATAAATAAAAATCCCGCGGAGGAAAAAATGGCTTCATTATTTGTCAGAACACTGATAATATATATCATGCTGATTGCCGTATTGCGCTTCATGGGCAAGCGGCAGATAGGACAGATGCAGCTCTCGGAGCTGATAACGGCACTTCTTCTATCCGAGCTTGCCTCTCAGCCGCTCACCGATGCCGATATCCCGATAATCTATGCCGTGATACCGATATTTCTGCTTGTTTCCGTGGAGGTGATAATGTCATATCTATCGACAAAGAGTAATATCATGAAGAAAATACTGGATAGCACCCCGAGCATTATCATTAGAAAAGGGCAGATAGACCAGCGCGAAATGCTCCGCATGCGCATGAGCATGGAGGAGCTGATGGGCGAGCTGCGGCTCAAGGGCATATCCGCCGTAAACGAGGTTGACTATGCTATACTGGAGCAAAACGGGCAGATTTCCGTGCTGACAAATGACAAAAATTCTCCGCTGAAGCAGAAGGATATGAATATCGAGGGCGACGGAAACGGCATCGAGCATATGCTTATTGTCGATGGGCATATTTCCGATTATGAAATGAAGGTCACGGGAAAAACGAAGGAATGGATTTCCGGCGAGATGAAAAAGCGCCGCATCGTCGATATAGGTGATATTTTTCTCATGACGGTGGACGATAAGGAAAATACTGTGGTTATCCGTAAGGAGGAAAAATGAAAACATTTATCTGTGCGCTGGCGGTGATCTGCATACTGACGGGAGCCGTGGTGCTGAATATGCTTTCGATAAACAGAAGCGTGGACGAAATGATCGATATCGCCTCATCCGTGCCCGGGCATGACGGCGATATAGCGGATGATTTCTCGGATGTGGCTGAAAAGGTGGAGAAGCTTTGGGAGCTCTGGGACAAGAAGATAACAAAGCTTGCCTATACCGTCGGCTATGACGATATCAACCGTGCTGACGATGCAATGAGCGAGCTTTATACAAGCTATATAACAAAATCAAAGGAGGGCTTCATCACTGCACGGCTGAAATTCATAGATGCCGTACGCCGCATAAAGCAGATGGAAAATTTCAATCTGCACAGCATTTTTTAAAAGAGCTGCGGATTATATTTTCACCGGCATCTGCATATTATAAATTTGGAAAGAATTTCAAATTCCCTCTGATATGCGGATGCTTTTTTGACTATATGAATAAAAAAGAAGCATGCAGAATGCGATTTTTGACCTTTTTCGAAAAAAAACACATCATTTTTTTCTGAAAACGGTTGACTTTTACATCATCCCATGCTATTATATACATATAATGTGTATCGGTATCTTGTTTCTTTGCGCCCATTCGGTTCGGCGGAAGAGAAGCCGCTTGGCAAACGACAGCGCCGGTGTGGTTTTCGGGGTATCGGACCGATTTTTGAGAAATAATCATTTCACTTACGGAGGAATCGAAAATGAAAAAGAAAATTATGCTGTCCCTGCTGGTAGTACTCATGCTGGTTGTGGCAAGCCTGCCTCTTCTGGCGGCTGATGCACCTGTGGTTTACATTGACAGCACAGGCGTTCCCGCCGATATGGAAGCCGGCGCGGAATTTACAGTATACCTCAAGATAAAGAATAACACCGGTCTGAGTGCCATCGAAATGACATTTACATATCCGGATTGCCTCGAGCTTACAGCTATAGAAAAAACCGGTGCCGAAGTTGCTTTCGACGGTTTCTTGGGCAACCCCGCAGCATCCAAGCTGGTTGTTGATGCCTCAGCCAATGTTACCGACAACGGTATCATCGCTACGCTCAAGTTCAAGGTAAAAGACGGTGTTAAAACCGGCAATCAGACAATCGGCGTAACTGTAAACAGTGCGTGCGACTTTGATCTTAACTCTTACTTTGAGGAGGGCAAACCCGGCACAACAGAGCCCGCTACAGTAAGCACAAAGTGTGCTCATGTACTTGAGGAGGGCTATTCCAAAACAGCAGAAGAGCACTACAAGCTCTGCACAAAGTGCGGCGAGCACTTTGAAACAGCGGCTCACACTTTCACATATGACAATACCGACGCGACAAAGCATACATTCAGATGCTCTACCTGCGCATATACCGGTACGGCTGCTCATACATACACATATGCCGATAAGGACGATACTCATCACAGCGCTACATGCAGCGTCTGCGCAGGTGTAAATCCTATTGAGCACCATTATGCCGCAGAGGGCACAGTAAAGCAGGAAGCTACATGCGTAGCCAAGGGCTGGACAACATACACATGTACAGACTGCGGTCACAAGCACGATGTAGAAGATATTGCTCAGAAGGCTCATGTATTCGGCGAGTGGACAAAGGTTGACGACAATAACCATAAGCGCACATGTACAACCTGCCCCGCAGGCGTAACTCCCGCTGAAGAAACAGCGGCTCACAACTGGGATGCAGGTGTTATCACAACACCCGCAACACATACCGAGACAGGCGTAAAGACTTGTACATGTGCAACATGTGACGCTACAAAGACAGAAGATGTTCCCGTAAACCCCGAGCACAACTGGAGCGCATGGACATCCGCTGATGACGGCAAGCATACACGCACATGCTCCGTAGGTCACGAAGTTGAGACAGAAGACCACAAGTGGAACGAAGGTGTGGTGACAAAGGTTGCCACATGCAAGGAAGAGGGCGTAAAGCACCATAAGTGTACAGTATGCGGCTTTGAGAAGGACTTTGCTATAGAGAAGCTTCCCGAGCATACATGGGAAGACTGGAAGGTCAAGGATATGAAGCTCCATACACGCACCTGCAAGGTTTGCGGCATGGTAGAAGAGGGCGAGCATAACCAGGGCAAGAGAGTTAAGAAGAACGCTACCTGCACAGAGGACGGCGGATATACATATTACTGCTCCGATTGCGGCGCAAAGACAGGAAGCATCAAGATCAGAGCAAAGGGTCATGTATTCACGGATTGGGTACTTGATACGGAAGCTACGGCAACTACAGACAACATATACAAGAGAACATGCCGCGTTTGCGGTGTGACGGAAACAAGCACAGTAAAGTGCGAGCATACCGAAATAAAGACCGAAACAAAGGAAGCTACCTGCACAGAGGACGGATATGTTCGCAAGGTTTGCACTGCCTGCGGATTCATAGTTGAGTCTGAGGAAGTTAAAGCTACAGGTCACAAGGCGGGCGAATGGGAAGTTTCCAAGGCTGCTACAGAGACCGAAAAGGGTCTGAAAGTCAAGAAGTGCACTGCTTGCGGTGAAGTTCTCGAATCTGAAGAAATCCCGATGATTGAGAAGCAGACAACAGCTTCTACAACTGAAGCAACCACAACCTCTGCTACAACAGCAGAACCCGAACCCGATAAGAAGAGCAATACCGCTCTCATCGTAATTCTCTCTGTGATAGGCGTTGCGGCAATCGGTACAGTTGCGGCGCTCATCATCAAGAAGAAAAAAGCATAAGTTTTAAAGCAAATTAAATTAGATGAAATATCCTCCCCTGCTTTGCACGGGAGGATATTTCGGTCTGCAGGCAAAGTTGCGTGCAATAACGGACTACGGCAAAACAGACGCACCATCCGGTGCGTCTGTTTTTCCGTAGCTCTTGACAAATAAGCCGCGCGGTGCTATAATCACAAAATGTAGAGAATTGTCATTTTATATATAAATACAAGGAGGCTTTTATATGCAGCTTTTCGTTCTTATTCTCAACAAAACAGAATGTCTGCCGAAACTTCTCGGCGAATTTCTCAGTGCCGGAATAAAGGGTGCCACGATCTATGATTCCATGGGTGAGGTGCAGTATATCGGTCATGAGACGGTAGAGCCGCCCCCGATATTCGGCTCGCTCCGCAAATTTATCAATCCCGACCATGAGCAGAATAAAACCGTTCTCGTGATACTTCGCGATGAGCAGGTGGAAGCTGCCCGTGCCATAGTAAATAAGGTGACAGGCGGGCTCGATAAGCCCGGCACAGGCATTATATTTACTGTTCCCGTATCGTTTGTCGAGGGAATCTGATCTCACCAAAAAATTTACAATCGAAAGGACTTAATCCCGATATATTCGGATAATTTTGAATAAACTGAAATGAATACTTTACTTGCTCTCGGCATAGCGATGGCGGCAGGCTTGCTCATGACGCGCATCATCAAGCTTGTACACCTGCCGAATGTTACTGCTTTTCTTATCGCGGGACTGCTTATCGGTCCCTCTGTTTCCGGACTTATCAGTGCCGAAGCTATCGACGGCTTTGATATAATAGTAAATGTAGCTCTCGGCTTTATTGCCTTTTCTATAGGCGGAGAATTCCGCCTTTCTTCGCTGAAATCACTCGGCAAGAGAATTACAGTGATAACAGGCTTTCAGGCATTCACGGCAACGATTTTCGTTCTTTTGATATTGCTTGTCACCGGAACGGATAAATCTATCGCCTTCACGCTTTCTGCCATCGCTACGGCAACGGCACCTGCGGCTACACTCCTTGTAGTTCGCCAATACAAGGCGAAGGGACCGCTGACCGATACGCTTCTGCCTGTTGTTGCACTTGACGATGCTTTCGGTCTTATGATATTCTCGATATTTTTCTCGATAGCAAAGGCACTTGCCACAGGCACGGAGCCGAGCGTTAAAAATATGCTCGTCGAGCCGCTTGTCGAGATAGTGCTCTCGCTCGTTATCGGCGCGGCAATCGGCGCTCTGCTGGCGCTCTGCTGCCGATTCTTCAAATCGCGTGCCAACCGCCTCTCGCTCTGCGTCATGGCGACTGTCGTCGGTGTTGCTCTCTCGGAGATACTCTCGCTTTCCTCGCTTCTCGTCTGCATGATGATAGGTGCGCTCTTTGCAAATCTCTGCGGCGAATACGAAAAGATTCTCGATGGCGTCGACCGCTGGACTCCGCCTCTCTTCATGCTTTTCTTCGTGATATCGGGCGCGGAGCTGAACCTTTCTGTCCTCCCCTCTGTGGGAATTGTCGGTGTGCTTTATATTCTGTTTCGAGCCTTCGGCAAATATTCCGGTGCTTTTGTCGGAGCGGCTATCACACATTCGCCCAAGGAAGTGCGCGATTATCTCGGACTTACACTCCTGCCGCAGGCGGGCGTTGCCGTAGGTATGGCGCAGATGGCTGTAGCCGAGCTTCCTGCCGAATACGGCATGAAAATTCAGGCGGTTGTACTCTGTGCAACGCTTGTATATGAGATAGTCGGTCCTGTCATCACCAAGATTTCGCTTGCAAAGGCAGGAGAGATTACCGTAGGTAAATAATATCTCACGTCAAATTCACATGGCAAAATATCCATGGCAAAGCAACAGGAAAAAATAAGACAAAACGGAGGTTTTCGCAATGAAACTGCCAAAGAGTATCGACCGCATACCGTATAGCGAGCTGCGCGGAGAAAACAGACTTGCTCTGCCTGAAACCTTTGTGCTTCTTTTCTTTGCCTGCGCCTTTGTCGGCTGGATATACGAGGTGGTATATTATTATACGCTCGGCTGGGGCTTTCATAATTCGGGCTTCTTCTACGGACCTTTTATCCCGATATACGGCATAGGCGCAATGCTGATACTGCTGACAACGGCGAAGCTCCGCCGCCATCCCGCGCTTGTTTTTACTGTTGCCGCGGCTGTGGCAACAGTGCTCGAGTATATCGTCGGCAAGCTTCTGCTTGTGATAGGGGACATCCGCCTCTGGGACTACAGCGAAATGAAATACAATTTAGAGGGGATTATCTGCCTCAAATGCTCGCTTATCTTCGGCGTGCTTGCAATAGTGCTTACTTATCTGCTTTTGCCGCTGATGTTTTATATCAGCCGCAAAATAGGAGCGATAGCCCGCCATATAATCAGCGGTCTGCTCCTTTTCGCATGGCTTGCAGATGCGGTATTCTCTCTGATTTTTAATTTCAAGAGCAGAATGTAACTGTGAATTTTGCCTTTTTTATTGACTTTTTCGCCCGATTATTATATTATATTTCTGTAGAGAATAATATTAAAAATACTTTTGGAGGCATATACTATGTTTTACAAAATGAAATTGGCAGGGCTGGAGAGAGATCTTCCGCTCTGCAAGGTAAATGATGAGCTTTATATCGGTGCTTTTGTCATATTCGGTGATGTGGAGCTGACCTGCGCCTGTGCAAGGGAACTTCTCAAGATAGCACCGCCTCATGATATAATGATAACAGCCGAGAGCAAGGGTATTCCGCTTCTTTTTGAGATGGCTCGTCAGAGCGGCGAAAACAAATATCTCATAGCGAGAAAGGCTCCGAAGCTCTATATGAAGGACATTTTTTCCACTGAGGTAAATTCCATAACCACCGCAAAGAAGCAGACTCTCTATATCGACGGGGAGGATGCAAAATCGATGCGCGGCAAGAGGGTTATCATCGTGGATGATGTTATCAGCACCGGCGAAAGCCTGCGCGCCGTAGAAAAGCTTGTAAAACTCGCCGGAGGAAATATCGTCGGCAAAATGGCTATTCTTGCCGAGGGCGATGCGCAGTATCGCGATGATATCCTCTATCTTGAGAAGCTTCCGCTCTTCAATCCCGACGGCTCCGCAAAGGAATAATGAACAAAAAATACGGGCAGGCGCATAACCTGCCCGAAGGTCTTATTGAGAGGTATTTATGAACGATATCAAAAGCAGAATAAACGAATATATCAATGCGCATGCAGAGGAGATGGAGGCTGTGCTTGCAGATCTCGTTTCCGTGCCGAGCGTCAAAGGCAAGCCGCAGGCGGGAATGCCTTTCGGCACAGAGCCTGCAAAGGCTCTTGCAAAGATGCTTGACTACTGTGAGAAATACGGCTTCCATACAAAAAATCACGAAAATTATGTAGGCACAGCTGACCTTTCCGAGAGCGGCGAGCCTGCACTCGGAGTGCTTTGCCATCTCGATGTTGTCCCCGCGGGCGACGGCTGGCAGAGCGATCCCTTCACCCTCGTAAAAAAGGACGGCAAGCTCTTCGGCAGAGGTGCCATAGATGACAAGGGTCCTGCCGTGGCAACGCTTTTTGCTCTTCGCGCCGTAAAGGAGCTGGGACTTCCTATCCGTGAGAACGTGCGTTTTATTTTCGGCACGGATGAGGAAAACGGCTCGAGCGATATCGCTTATTATACCAAAAAAGAGACTCTGCCCGATATGCTTTTCACGCCCGACGGCGAATACCCAGTTATAAATCTCGAAAAGGGAATGATTCGCGGCGAGGCAGTTGCCTCCTGCAGTCACGGCGGCAAGAAAAGCATAGTCTGCGCTCATGGCGGTACGGTTGTCAATGCCGTTCCCGCATCTGCGTATGCGATGCTTGAGGGCTTCACGGCAGATGAGGTGAATGCCGCTATCGCGGATGCGCCTGAGGGTGTTTCGTTCATATACGAGGACAGCAAGCTGACAGCGCAGGGAAGAAGTGCACACGCTTCTACTCCATGGGAGGGCGTAAACGCTCTGACAGCGCTGATGAAGGTGCTCGGCAGGCTGAAAACCGATGATGAGACAGCCGCACTTTTTGCAAATGCCGCATTGGCTTTTCCTTTCGGCGAGACAAACGGAAAAGCACTTTCACTCGATATAAGCGATGAGCGCTCGGGACCGCTCACGCTTGTTTTCAGCATAATGGACTACGAGGGCGGCAAGCTCTGCGGAAAATTTGATATCCGCTTCCCGATATGCCTGAATGTGCCGCACGTGCGCGAGCTTCTCGAGGAGGGACTTGCAAAGTATTCGCTTGCTCTCGCTTCAATGACGGGCACAGAGCCGCATTACGTTGACGAAAACAGCGACTTTATCCGCACGCTCCTGCGCGTTTACGAGGAGCAGACGGGGCTTGAGGGCAAGACTATCGCCATCGGCGGCGGTACCTATGTGCACAATACGAGCGGCGGCGTGGCTTTTGGGTGCGCTTTCCCCGGCGAGGACAATCATATGCACGGCGCTGACGAATTTATCACAGAACAGAGCTTGCTCATCAATGCGAAGATTTTCGCAAATGCGATATATGAATTACTGAAATAAAAAAGTATATAAAAATATGAAAACGAAGAAAATCCGCATGGATTTTCTTCGTTTTTGCTTGTCATTTTTATTTTACCCGCCTGCCGCAGTTTTTACAGTAGAGGTGGTCGCTCTCAATGCGTGAGCCGCAATACGGGCAGAAATTGGATTCTCCGCTTTCTCTGTTTTCGGCGTGAGATTTATAGCTTCCGTCGCCGTATTTTTCGTTAAGAGGGTCGGTCTCCTCGCGGCTGTCTACTATGTCAAAGGATGAGTAGCGATTTTTGCTTTTGGCGTTCTTGAAACTGTAAACTGTGGAAGCTATCCCCATTGCCACAAAGCAAATTCCGAAAATAGGGAAGAAAATCGGCGCTCCCATGGTTGATGCCACAATTGTCCAACCTATGCCGAAAACCGAGACGATTATGCCGGCGAAACCGTTCATCATGGAAGGCCCCCTGCCGGGTTTTATACTTTTCATGAAATCACCTCCGAAAATTCTTTATTTTATTTTACCATACTTTTGCGAAAAAAGCAAGAGGGGAAGAGCGATAAAAGCCGCTTTTGCTTTCAATAAATCCTTTTATCAAATAAAAACATTTCCACTTCGCTTTTTCGGTCTGCACTTTTTCAGCATCCGCGCGTGGATAGACGAAAATGCGCAGAGTCGTCGAATATCCGTTTCGTCGCCGTACAAGCGTACGGCAGAGACGGATTTCGGCGAGAGAAAAAGTGAAATATGATAAGATGCAGGAAATTCGTTCTCGGATTTCCTGCCTACATTAAAACAGATATTATCAAAAAGTTCAAACTTTTATAAATGTCTTTATCAAATAAAAACATTTCCCCTTCACTTTTTCGGTCTGCACTTTTTCGGCATCCACGCTTAAAAAAGAGAAAACGGACGAGACAATCAGTCTTCGTCCGCTCTCTCCAACCCATAAATATAATGAAATGAGAGAATATCTTTTTCAGTCCTGCATATCCTTCTTGGCTTCTTCGATAATCTTTGCCGCGGAGGTTGCGGGAACTTCTTCATAATGGTCGAAATAGAGAGTATATTTGCCTCTGCCCTGCGTGATAGCACGGAGCTGGATAGCAAAGTCTGCCATTTCAGCCATGGGAACTTCCGCTTCTACAAGCTGTTCGCCTTTCTTCTGGGTGGGCTCCATGCCGAGCACTCTGCCGCGGCGCTTGTTTACCATGCCCATGATATCGCCGACCATGCTGTCGGGAGCATATGCGCAAAGCTTGCCTACAGGCTCGAGTATAACGGGTCCTGCATTCTTCATGCCTTCCTTATATGCAAGGATAGCGGCGAGCTTGAAGGAGATTTCGTTTGAATCAACGGGGTGATATGAACCGTCGAAAAGGTCTGCCGCGAGATTTACTACAGGGAAGCCTGCGAGGACGCCCTTTTTCATGGCTTCCTGAAGTCCCTTTTCAACTGCGGGATAATAGTTCTTGGGAACACTGCCGCCGACTACGCTCTGTGTAAAGGTAAGACCGGGATCTTCTCCGGGAGAGAAAGTAATCTTTACATGACCGTACTGACCGCTGCCGCCGGATTGCTTCTTATGCTTGCCCTCTGCAGCGTAACGCTTCTTTATCGTCTCTCTGTAAGCAACCTTCGGAGGAACGAGGTCTATGGATGTGCCGAAGCGGGATTTCAGCTTGGAGAGAACAACATCGAGATGAATATCGCCGAGACCCGAGATGAGCATCTGCTTTGTTTCGGCATTGTTTTCGTATTTGAGCGTGCGATCTTCTTCGAGGAGGCGGGCAACGCCCTGCGTAATCTTTTCTTCATCGCCCTTTGCCTTCGGCTGCATGGCCATCTGATAGAAAGGCTCGGGATATTTTATCTTTTTATAGGGCAGAGCATTGGGGTCTGCGGAGAGAGTATCGTTTGTATTTGTATTTGCAAGCTTCGGTGTCATACCGAGGTCGCCCATGCATACATGCTCTATCTCTTTCTGCTTTTTGCCCTTGAGTATATAGACATGGGAGAATTTCTCCTGACCGCCCGAGGTGATATTATAGAGCGTATCGTCTTTATTCAATTTGCCGTTCATGACCTTGAAGAATGACATCTTACCCACGAACGGGTCGGCGACTGTCTTGAAAACGAAGATGGCTGTTTTACCGTTTTCATCCATCGGGATTTCTTTCTCTTCGTCTCCGTCCATGACGATTTCCTTGCCTACCGCGAGAGGTGAGGGGAAGGAATCGGCAATGATATCGAGCAGAACTTTGATACCGTAAACATAAGCGGCGCTACCGCAGACAACGGGCGCAATTGAGCCTGCGACGATACCGTCGTGCAGAGCCTTGTTTGCCTCTTCGCGGGTGATTTCTTCGCCGGCAAAATATTTTTCCATCAGCTCATCGGAGGTCTCCGCGAGACTCTCGAGAAGCATATCGCGGCATGTGTCTACCTTTTCCTGCTGGTCGGCGGGGATGGGGCATTCGTCGCCCGTGGAGCCGTTTTTGCCGACCTTGAAGGCGCGCATATCGATAAGGTCGATAAGACCTGCTATCTTGTCGCCGTCCATTATCGGGATGACAACGGGACATACGCTGTGACCGAACTGACCTCTGAGCTGCTCAAAAACCTTTTTGAATCTTGCTTCGGGATCGTCACATTTATTTATAAAGAAAGCCTTCGGAATTCTTGCTTCGTTTGCATAGTCCCATGCCAGCTCTGTGCCGACCTCGAGACCCGCCTTGCCGTCAACCACGATGATGGCGCTGTCCGCCACTCTTGTAGCCTGTACGACTTCGCCTGCAAAATCAAGGTATCCGGGGGTGTCGATTATATTTATTACACAGCCCTTCCAGTCGAGGGGAGCAAGTGCCGCGGAAATGGAAAGCCCGCGCTTGATTTCCTCGGGGTCGTAGTCGCAAACCGTATTTCCGTCGGTAACCTTACCGAGTCGGTCGGTTCCTTTTGCGAGATAAAGCATTGCCTCGGCAACCGAAGTTTTACCGCCTGCGCTGTGCCCGAGCAGGCAAACATCTCTTAAATTTTTTGCACTGATCATGTATATAAACTCCTCTGGTTATAGAATTTGTGCTGTGCTGTTCGGAGTATACAACTTCTCAAACTTCACATAACAACTTAATTATATCTTGTTTCTCACATTTTATCAAGAGAAAAACTTGTTTTTTCTTACCTCATCGCGTAGAAAAAACAACGCTCCTATTGTGCAAATATCACAAAATGGTGAACAAAATCATCATTTCAGGGAAAATTTCGGTAAAATTATCGCAAAAGAGATAATCATACCTTGACATTCAGGCAAATAAACTGTATAATCTATTTCAGAAAGAATATATTATATTCGGAGGAATAAAAAATGCAGGTTACAAAAGATACTCTTATCGGAGATGTTCTCGACTTTGATGCGGAAACAGCGCAGTTTTTCTTTGAGATAGGCATGCATTGCCTCGGCTGTCCTCATTCCAGAGGCGAAAGCATAGGCGACGCTTGCATGGTTCACGGAACCGATGCGGACGCTCTTATCAAAAAGATAAACGAATTTCTTGCCTCAAAGAAATAAAAAAGCGCATGAAAGGAAATTATATTTCCGTAGCGCTCCGAGAGCAGGACGCGCGTTTTGCGTCCTGCTCTTTGCATATATATTACATACCAAAAGGAATGAATTATGGCTAATATTACCCTCGGCGAAAGGCTTGCCGCCTGTGCCTCTCTCGTGCGCCGCGATGCCTTTCTCTGCGATGTCGGGACAGACCATGCATACCTGCCGATATATCTCTGCGAGAGCGGCGTGATAAGCCGCGCCGTGGCTTCCGATATAAACGAAGGTCCCATCTTGCGCGCAAAAGAGAACATCGCGGCACACCGTCTCACAGACAGGATAGATACGGAGCTGGCCGGCGGGCTTCACTCTCTGGAGGAGCGTGGCTTTTCCGACATAGTGATAGCGGGCATGGGCGGGCTTATGATACGCGATATAATAAGCGAAGCGCCATTTCTGCGCGATGAGAAAATATCGCTCGTGCTTCAGCCGATGAAAAACGAGGACGAGCTTCGCTTCTGGCTCTCGGAAAACGGGTTTTTTATAGCCGACGAGCGGCTCGCGCTCGACTCGGGCAAGATATATCAGATAATGCGCGCAGTATGGGACGGGAAAAAGCGCACCTTCACACAGACGGAACTTCTCCTCGGCAAAGGAAATATTGAGGCAAGGGAAGAGAACAGGGAGCTTTTTCTGCGGCTTTGCGAAAAATATCTCGATATGTACGTAAAGAAAGTCCGCGGGCTGAAGCCCGATACTGCGGAATACGCGCAGGCAAAGCGCGTTTACGACGAAATAACGGCTCTCTCAAAAATATAAAACAAGGAGAATCTGCTCATGATAACGACAGGCGAACTCTATTCATATTTTGACAGGAAAATACCGCGTGCGCTCTCGTGCGACTGGGACAATGACGGGCTGATGGTCTGCGCCGACAGCACGCGGGAGGTAAAAAAGGCGCTTTTTGCGCTCGATGTGACCGACGCTGTGGCAGACTATACCATAGCGGGCGGCTATGACCTGATAATATCGCATCATCCGCTGATTTTTTCGCCGCTGAAAGCGATAAATACGGAAAACCCCGTCTGCGCAAGGGCGCTCCGCCTTATTGCCGCGGGCATTTCCGTTTTCAGCTTTCATACGCGGCTCGATGCGCTCGATGGCGGCGTAAACGATATACTTGCCGCAAGTCTCGGACTTGAAAATACGCGTCCTTTCGGTCCCGCAGGGGAAGAGATGGGCAGGATAGGCGAGCTTGCCCGCGAGATGACGGCGGAGAGCTTTACCGCGCTTGTAAAGGAGCGCGTGAGCAGCCATATCACAGGGCATTTCACAGAGCGGGAAATACGCACGGTCGCTGTACTCGGCGGCTCGGGCAGGGACTTCATAGATGCGGCAAAGGCGGCGGGCGCGGAGGTTTTCCTCTGCGGCGAAGCCGGATATCATGCCGTGCTCGATGCGCCTTCGCTCGGCATAGGCGTAGTCGAGGCAGGGCATTACGAAACGGAAAATGGAGTTTCCGCCTTCTTTGCCGATGCTTTCCGCTCCGACTATCCCGAAATTGTTTTTGAGATTTATCCGCGCGAAGGCGAATTTGTCCACTGAGAAGGAGATGCAAAATGAAACTGAGCTACAAGAGAACGATTTTCGTAGGCTTTGCGTTTTTCCTGATATGCGCCTTCTGGCAGGCATATGACACGATAGTACCGAAGATACTCACCGATAAATTCGGCATGAATCAGACGCTTTCTGGCGCGATAATGGCACTGGACAATGTGCTGGCACTTTTCATGCTTCCGCTTTTCGGTTCGCTCTCCGATAAATCGAAATCGAAGCGCGGCAGGAGAACTCCTTTTATAATGACAGGTACGATAATCGCCTGCGCCGCTTTCATCTGCATGAGCATTGCCGATGGCATTCAGCTCCGCAATCTGAAAGCTATCTCTCCCGAGACGCCGAATTCACAGGAGGTGATATATCTCACAGAAATATCCGATATCAGAACGCCCGACGGCGAGAGCGTGAATATACGTGAGAAATTCACAAAAGAGGAATTTGCGGCGATATCCATGTACGATGAGAACGGAAATGTTTCCGCGGATTATACAAACTATGTTGTGCCCGCGCGCCGTGCCTGCGTACATAAGCTGACCATGGCAAATCCCTCGGCACTTATCATGTTCATAGCGGCACTGCTTGTGACGCTCATAGCAATGTCGACTTTCCGTTCGCCCGCGGTGGCACTGATGCCGGATGTGACGGTAAAACCCTTGCGTTCCAAAGCAAATGCCGTGATAAATCTGATGGGCGCGCTCGGCGGCGTCATAGTCCTTGCGCTCGGCATTGTTTTCGGCACGGGCAGAAGCGAAAACGCGATGATGAGTTATCTCCCGTTTTTTTGTGTTATCGCGGGGATAATGCTCGTTTCACTCGCGGTATTCCGACTGACGGTAAAAGAGCCGGAGTGGGCGGCGCAGGCTCACGATGAGAGTCTGCGTCTCGGCATAGAAAACGAAGCGGACGATGAGGCGGCGATGAGCGGCTCGCGCAAGCTGACGAAATCGCAGCTTGCCTCGCTGATACTTATACTTGCATCTGTCGCGCTCTGGTATATGGGCTACAATGCGGTAATGAGCAAATATTCGCTCTATGCCTCAGCTATACTCGGGCTTGACTACAATACCACGCTCATGATAGCAACGGGTGTCGCCGTTGTTTCATATATTCCGATAGGCTTCATTTCGTCAAAATTCGGCAGGAAGAAAACGATAATGGCAGGCGTGCTCCTGCTCGGCACAGCTTTCTTTGCCGCATCTTTTATGAGAAGCGGCTCCTCCATGCTTGTTATGAACATTCTTTTCGGCATGGCGGGCATCGGCTGGGCGGCGATAAATGTAAATTCATACCCGATGGTAGCCGAGCTTTCAAGCGGAAGCGATGTCGGCAAATATACGGGCTTCTACTATACGGCAAGCATGGCGGCGCAGATAGTGACACCGATACTCAGCGGCTTTTTCATGGATATAAAGATGACATCGCTTTTCATCTATGCCACGGTATTCGTCGCACTTGCATTTGTGACCATGGCTTTCGTGCGCCACGGCGACAGCATACCTGATAAGAAAGCGGAGGAGAAAAAATGATTATTTCGATAATACTCGGCTCTCTTCTGCTGATACTCTGCATATATATTTTTCTGATATCGCCGAGCTGGAGCGCGGGCAGAGCCTTTGATTTCTTTGAGAAAAACAGGTATTTTGCCCATCGCGGACTGCATGGCGACGGCATCCCCGAAAATTCGCTTGCGGCTTTTCGCCGCGCATGCGAAGCCGGCTACGGAATAGAGCTGGATGTTCACCTCACGGCGGATGAAAAGCTTGTCGTTTTCCATGACGATACGCTCACCCGCATGTGCGGCACGGACGGCACGCCGGAGGAAAAGACGCTCGCCGAGCTTCAGGAGCTTTCGCTTGCGGGAACGGACGAGCGCATCCCGAGCTTTGACGAGGTGCTGGCACTTGTTTCCGGCAGAGTGCCGCTCATAGTCGAGCTGAAGGGCAGAAGTACAAAGGATATGCGCATCTGCAAAGCCGTATCCGAGAGGATGAAAAGCTACGGCGGCAACTGGTGCATGGAGGCTTTCAATCCGTTTTATGTGCGTTGGTTCCGCAAAAACGACAGGAGCGTTGTACGCGGTCAGCTCTCATGCAGGATGAAAGGAGGGGACGGAACGGGAAACGCCGCACAGGATTTCATCCTGCGCAATCTCCTGCTTTCGTTTCTCGCGCGTCCGCATTTTATCGCATATTCCGTTGCCGACAGGAAAAGCTTTGCTCTGCATGCGGCAAAGCTCTGCGGCGGTTGCCCTGTGGGCTGGACGGTGCGAAGCGATGAAGAAATGGAAAAGGCGTGCGGTTTCAATGCCTTTATATTTGAAAAGATAAGACCTTAAAAGGAGGAAAAATAAATGTTTGAAAATCAATATGTGGAATGCACTCTGCCGAAGAAAAAGAGCATAGCCCTGATAGCGCATGACAACAAAAAGGCAGAGATAATAGACTGGTGCATGAAAAACAAAGCGATACTGGAGCATCACAATCTCTGCGGAACGGGAACAACCGCGCGCATGATAGCGGACAGGACCGGGCTTTCCATCCGCGGTTTCAACAGCGGTCCTCTCGGAGGAGACCAGCAGATAGGCGCGAGAATAGCCGAGGGAGATATAGACCTCGTGGTATTCTTTTCCGACCCGCTGACGGCACAGCCGCATGACCCCGATGTGAAGGCACTGCTCCGCATAGCGCAGGTCTACGATATTCCGATGGCAAATAACCGTGCAACGGCGGATTTCATCATATCGAGTCCGCTCATGGAAGCCGAATACAGCAGAATGCTGCTGAATTTCAAGCATAATATAGATATGCGCGCGCAGACGCTATGAAAAAGAAAAAATACTTAACCATAGCCATGATAGTGCTTGCCGCACTGGCTCTTCTCGTGCTTTTGCCGCCGGCGGGGATATTCCTCGAAACAAACGGAAGGGTATACAGCGCCGATGATACGCCCGAGGACTATGAATACGCCATAGTGCTCGGTGCCTCGGTAGTAAACGGCAGGCTGTCGCATATGCTCGAGGACAGGATGAAAACCGCCGTATCGCTCTATAAAAGCGGCAAGGTAAGCAAGCTTCTCCTCTCGGGCGACTATCAGAGCGACGACTACAACGAAGTCGGCGCAATGCGGCGATATGCACTCGAAAGCGGGATTCCCGATGAGGATATCCTTCTCGATTACAGCGGATTTTCCACATACGAGACGGTCTCCCGCGCAAAGAAGCTTTTCGGCATAGACCGAGCCGTCATCGTCACGCAGAGATATCATCTCTACCGCGCACTCCATATAGCGCGCAGCTTCGGCATGGATGCCGTCGGCGCGGATGCGGCTCTGCGCGGCTATCGCGGGCAGATATTCCGCAATATGCGCGAGATCCTCGCGCTGGATAAAGACTTTTTACTTTGTATATTTGATTTCGGAGGTTAATTTTATGAAAACAATAGGCAATATAATATGGTTTCTTCTCATAGGAATTGAATCGGCACTCGGCTGGTGGCTCATGGGGCTGATTCTGTGTATCACGATAATCGGCATACCCTTCGGCACGCAGTGCTTTAAGATAGGCACGGTATGTCTCACGCCTGTCGGCAAAATAATGGACACGAATTTTGATGCTCATCCGATAGCCAATATCCTCTGGCTCATATTCTTCGGCTGGGAGGCGGCTCTCTCTTATCTTGTGCTGGGCGTAATCTTCTGCATCACGATAATCGGTATTCCCTTCGGCAAGCAGTGCTTCAAGCTCATGAAAATAGCGCTTCTTCCTTTCGGAGCGCGCGTCAGCTGAAAAATTTTCTCCGTAAAACGGCAAAAATCGCCTTTTACGGAGATTTTTTTGAAAAAACTACACAAAATATATAGACATTTTCAGTGAATTGTGCTATAATAACCATTTGTGAAAATCATGAAAATTTAAAATAAAGGCAGGATAGAAACCGTGATAAGAAATGACCTTCGAAATGTGGCGATAATTGCTCATGTCGACCACGGCAAGACAACGCTCGTAGATGAAATGCTCCGTCAGGGCGGCATTTACAGAGAAAATCAGGCGACAGAGGAGCGCGTTATGGACTCCAACGCTCTGGAGCGCGAACGCGGCATCACAATACTCGCAAAGAACACAGCCGTTCACTATAACGGCGTGAAGATAAACATAGTCGACACACCCGGACACGCGGATTTCAGCGGCGAGGTGGAACGCATACTGAAAATGGTAAACGGCGTTATTCTTCTCGTTGACGCGGCAGAGGGACCCATGCCGCAGACGCGCTTTGTGCTTCAGCGCGCGCTTGAGCTCGGTCATCCCGTCATCGTTGTGGTAAACAAGATAGACCGCCCCGATGCTCGTCTCGACGAGGTAGGCGATGAGATACTGGAGCTTCTGCTCGAGCTGAATGCTTCCGATGAACAGCTCGACGGACCGGTGCTCTGGTGCTCGGGCAGAGCGGGCACGGCTTCCTTCTCTCCCTATGAGCCGGGCAAAGACCTGAAGCCGCTCTTCGATACGATACTTGATTATATCCCCGCGCCCGAGGGCGACGAAAACGGACCTCTCCAGCTGCTCGTTTCCTCTATCGACTACAATGATTATGTCGGCAGAATAGGCATAGGCAGAATAGAGCGCGGCGTTATCCGCCAGAATCAGGAAGCCATGATATGCAATTATCATGACAAGGAGAATCCGCCCAAGAAAACCAAGATAGTCAGCATCAGCCAGATAGACGGTCTGCGCCGCATTCCCGTTACCGAGGCGAAGGTAGGCGATATTATCTGCTTCTCCGGTGCGGAAAACATCACGATAGGCGATACGGTGACATCCGTCGACTGTCCCGAGCCGCTCGAATTTGTCAAGGTGAGCGAGCCGACGATAGAAATGACCTTCTCCGTAAACGACAGCCCGTTTGCAGGCAAGGAGGGCAAATATGTCACCTCCCGTCAGCTCCGCGAGCGTCTCTATAAGGAACTGCTCAAGGATGTTTCGCTCCGCGTTTCCGACGGCGAGACAACAGACTGCTTCAAGGTTGCCGGCAGAGGCGAAATGCACCTCTCCATACTTATAGAAACAATGCGACGCGAGGGCTTTGAGCTTTGCGTTTCCACGCCGCGCGTGCTATATCACGAGATTGACGGCGTGCGCTGCGAGCCGATGGAGCGCGTGGAGATAGATGTTCCCGAGGACAGCTGCGGTGCTGTCATGGAAAAGCTCGGTGCGCGCAAGGGCGAGCTTGTCAATATGGCTCCCGTAGGCAGCAGAATGAGACTTGAATATGTCATTCCTTCGAGATGCCTTTTCGGCTACAGAAGCGAATTTCTTACAGATACACGCGGCGAGGGCACGATGAACTCCGTTTTCGACGGATATCAGCCCTATAAGGGCGATATCACCCGCCGCTTCACAGGTTCGCTTGTGGCGAGCGAAGCGGGCGAATCCACCTCCTACGGCGTTTTCAATGCGCAGGACAGAGGCGTTATGTTCATCAGCAATCAGTGCCCTGTTTATGAGGGCATGATCGTCGGCGAAAACCCGAAATCGGGCGATATCGCTGTAAATGTCTGCAAAAATAAGCACCTGACGGCGATAAGAAGCTCGGGTGCCGACGAAGCGCTCCGCCTCGTTCCGCCGAGAATAATGAGCCTTGAAGAGGCTATAGAATTTATCGCGGATGATGAGCTTATCGAGGTCACGCCGAAGAGCATCCGTCTGCGCAAGCGCATTCTTTCAAACGATATGCGTTATAAGCTCGCAGGCAAGATAAAGAAGGGCGAGATATAATGGACGAGCGCCGCATAAGAGAGGCTTATCTCATAGGTGACAATGCGCTTGAAAAGCTGAAAAACGCGCGTGTTGCGATTTTCGGCATAGGCGGCGTCGGATCATTCTGCGCCGAGGCGCTTGTGCGTATGGGCGTGGGGCATATCACCTTTGCAGATAACGATACCGTTTCCGTTTCAAACATCAATCGCCAGCTTGTCGCACTTTCATCTACGATAGGCGAAATGAAAACCGAGGTTATGAAGCGCCGCGCGCTTGATATCGACCCGAATGTCGATATTGAGGTGCGAAATATGTTCTATCTTCCCGAGACGGCGGACAGCTTTGATATATCGCAATTTGACTGTATCGTCGATGCGATAGATACCGTTTCGGCAAAATTTGAGTTGATAAGACGCGCGAATGAAGCGGGAATACCGATAGTCAGCTGTATGGGAACGGGTAATAAGCTCCATCCCGAGATGCTGGAGATAACGGATATTTATAAAACATCCGTATGTCCGCTTGCCAAGGTCATGCGCGGTAAGCTGAGAGCGGCGGGGATAAAAAAGCTCCGCGTGGTCTATTCTAAGGAAGAGCCGCGAAAGCCGCATGCCGACTATGAAGGGAAGACAGAGGTTCCCGAGAATAAAAGGCAGGTGCCGGGGAGCATATCTTTTGTGCCGCCGACGGCAGGCATGCTCCTTGCGAGCGAGGTCTTTCACATACTGACAGGAACAAAATAATATGAAAAGCGGTTGTCGCTGCGGCGACAACCGCTTTTTGCACGATGTAAATATAACTTTTGCCTGCACGATTAAAGTTTTCGCCTCCCTTTACACAAGGGAGGCGAAAATAGTTATTGTCGCTTTTACTGCTGTGGCGCAAATATTCAAGTGTCAGACTTTTCAGAGGGCTTTCAGCCTGCCGGTACCATTGAGCAAGCCATCGGACTTACCGGTGGTTATGACGGCGGAAGGCTTCAGCTTTATTATTTTGCTTTCAGGGGACTCCATGTGTAATACTCGCGCTTTGAAAACTGCTCGGCAAACGAGCCTGCGATTCCTTTTACGGTGAGGTAGCGGAAGCGATAAGCCGTTGTTTCATTACCGGAGGAATCTTTTCCGGTAACCTTGTAAACGAATGCCTTGGTCGAGATTATTTCTACGCTTTCGGGAAGCGTGACGGATTTTATAAGATATTTGTTGAAGAATTTGAAATCATGGATCCTCTTTACCGTATCGGGGAAAACGATATCGGAAGCCATACCGTTGTACTGAACAAGGATTCCGTCGCCCGCAACTATGAAGTCATCCTTATTATCTTTGAGCCACGGTGTCTCATAGAAAGCATTTTCACCGATATAAGCGGTATTTTTCGGAATTGAGATATCTGCAAGACGCCTGCACTCATAAAAGGCATAGTCCGCAATGATACGCAGGCTCTCGGGCAAGGAGATGCTTGTCAGCTTATTGCACTGATAGAAAACATTTGAGCCGATATATGAGAGATTACCTGCCTCAAAAACTACGCTTGAAAGTGCTCCGCATTCGGCAAAGGCACCGTCCTCTATGCGTTCTATGCGGGCGGGAATTGTTACGCTCTCGATAGAATCGCAGGAACGGTAAGCAAATGCGGGGACAGAGGTATTTTCACTGCCGAGCACAAAATCGCGAAGATTTCGGCAACCGCTGAAAGCAAATCGGGAAATCTTGCGAAGCTCGGAGAATTTCGGTACATTCACAAGAGAGGTACAGCCGGAAAAAGCGGACTGACCTATCGCCGTGATGCTGTCTGCGAGCACAACCTCGGTGAGCTTTGTGCAGTTTTCAAATGTGTTTGCGGGGATCTCCTCTATTTCGCAGAGAAGCTTGACCAGTGTTACATTTGTGTCGAAAAGTATGCCTCTGCCGAGTGATTTTACAGTCGACGGGACAGTGAACGACGTGAAGCTGTCGCAATTGCCGAAAGCATAGTTGCCTATAGATACAAGCGTCGCGGGGATAGTGAAATCGGCGAGCTTATTGCAGTTATAGAGTGCATATGCGCCGATGGATTCAAGACTCGGCGATACGGTGATATCGGAAAGAGCGATACAACCCGAGAAAATATATGCGGGAAGATTCTTTGCCGCAGAAATGTCGGCTTTTACCAGCGCAGAGCATGAAGCAAAAGCAAATAAGCCTATCTCGGGTGTATTCCGGAATGATATTTCCGTAAGAGAGGTGCAGGAGCTGAAGGCATACGCGCCTATTTTACGGAGCGCCGGATAAGAAACTATTTTTGTGAGCGCATTGCAGTTATAAAAGGCAAACTGAGAAATCTCGGTGATGCCCTCGGGAAGTTCAATCTCGGCGAGCAGCTTGCAACCGTCGAATGTGCCTATCGGAACAACTGTCATGTCGGATGGCAGGGTAGCCTTCTTGAGATAGGGGCAATTTTTAAAAACGGAAATTCCGAGTGAAACGCCTGTGGGAAGCTCAATCCCGGCAAGAGGAGTTGAGCAGAAGGCGAAGCTCTCTATCGCTTTAAGCGAGGAAGGAAGCTTCATCTCTGTTATACCGGAGGCATAGAATGCACTGCCGCCGATGGAGGTAACCCCCTCGGGAAGATTTATCTTTTTGAGCACGGCACCGGTAAAGGCGCCCTCACCGATATTTTTCACGCCTGCGGGAACGGTATATTCGCTGCTTTCAATGCGCTTGCCCATGGGATAAAAGATCAGCTTTTCCATATCGCGCGAAAATAGCACGCCGTCTGCCGAGATGTAAGCTGTATTTGCAGAGCTTACCTCAAAGGCATTTACCTTGCTGCAGCCGGCGAAGGCACCGTAACCGATATCGGTAAGCGACGCGGGGATGACTACCGAAAAGGAATCTGCACCTGTTCCGCAGTTATAGAAGGCATGGGAACCGAGCGACGAGAGAGAGGAAAGTCCGGATATATCAAAGACAAGGGCGGAGCAGCCGGAGAAGGTACCGTCCCCTATTGCTTTCAGAGTAGAAGGAAAGGCGAGACTTTTCAGTGCCGTACAGCCGTAAAAGGCATCGGAGGCTATCGTTTCGAGTCCGTCCTTTACGAAGCGTACGCTCTCCAGCTTCGTACAGCCGGCAAAAGCACCTTTTCCGATGGTCTTTACATTGCCTGATAATTCTATCTCGGCAACGGACGTATTGCCTGCGAAGGCACCGGCACCGATGGCGACTACGGTATATCTGCCGTCTATCTTATTTATCGATACAGAGGTCTCTTTTCCCTTATAGGCGGTGATGGTAGCCCTCTTGTTGCTGTCAAGCGTGAACTCATAGAGACTGTTTGTGCTGGTCTGCGTATCATCCGCAAAGAGCGGGGATATACAGCAGATGAGCATGAGAGCGATGAGTATTATTGCTGAAAAGCCGATAGTTTTTTTCATTGCTTTTTTGCCTTTCGTAATTTACTTTTGAAAAATAGTTAAATATATAATATCATAAAATCCCGCGTTTTTCAAGTACCCAAAGCAGATTATATGTTTATAAATTGTAACTATTGTCTTTTTGCGGCGAAAAATGTCTTTATCCCGCAAAGGGTGATAAGTGCGCCGAATATCTTTTCAAGCAGTGTCACATCGACATTTCTGACTACGGCAAAGCCGAGAAAAGCGCCGCAGAAGCCGGAAATGCCGCATATAAGCACCGTCTGAAGGCGCAGCTTCCGCCGCAAAATGTGGATGACGGCGGCGCACGCGGAGGACACGGTAAAGAATATGAGATTTATGCCTTGTGAAGTGACCTGAGGGATATTTCTGACAAGGCGAAGATAGAGTATCAGCAGACCTCCGCCGCCGACGCCGGTTGCGGAAAGTGCCGCGGTGAGAAATGCGGCGAGAAAATCAAGCATGCGAGCCTCCTATCTGCGAAAAATCAGGGATATGCCGCCATAGACCATGATGGCGGCAAAAATTTTTTTGAGCAGAGAAGCTTTTATATACGAGAGGGCGAAAGCACCCGCGATACCGCCCATGACGGCGGGAAGCATATAGGGAAGAGCGTCGGAAAGAGAAAAAGCTCCCGACGAGAAATACAGAAAGACAGACGAAAGCGACATGATGAGTACGCTTATCACAGTCATTGCGAAGATATCCTTTGCATCATATTCGTCGCTTTGCGCATACAAACGAGAGAGTATAAAATATATGACTATACCTCCGCCCATGCCGAAAAGTCCGTTTATCGCGCCCGCGGCAAGCGAACCGAGCAAAAGAGGAAGCATTTTACAGAGGCTTTTTCCGAGCTTTGTTATCATATTTCAGTCCGTTTCTTAATATTTTTATTTTATTATTGTAATTTATAATATTTTGTGCTATAATTATCCTGTTATACTATATATTGCGAAAGTCCGCCCGATTATCGCGGCGGTAATCATATGAATTTTCAATCTCATATTGCCTTACGGCAAACGATTTTATGCAAGGAAGGTAAAAAATGGCTGTAAACAAGAAAAAGAAGCAGGCTGCGCAAGAGGATGATTTCTTTGAATATGACGATGCTTTCACCATAAATGAGGAGGATATCTCCGGCGCACGGCGCAGAAGCGACCGCAAGCGCGGCAACGATACCGGACGCGGCGCAGAGCGCGGCTCCGAAGCAAAAAAAGACGGTGCCTCGGCGCACGGCGCTTCCGATAAAGGAACGCGTGGGGAAGACCGCACAAAAGCCGATGCGGAAAAACCGAAGAAGCGGAAAAAGCCCGCAAATCCGTCATCTGTCGGAAATCAGATAATGATAGCCGTGATGGCGGCACTGGCGATATTTGTAGGTGTTTGCTTTGCCGCGGCGGAGAAGGTCGGGGTCATAGGCGGATTTATTTCCGAGTTTCTGCCCGGAACATTCGGCGGAGCGGCACTTCTTATTCCTTTCATGCTCCTCATCCATGCGCTCTATTGGAAGCGCGATACGGCATCTGGACTGCGCCTTTTCAGGCTGATGTTCTCCTTTGCCGTGACAGTGATTTTTTCGTCACTGCTCCATGTTATCTTCATTGCCGCCGGTTCCTTTACGGTAGGCGAAAAGATGAGCGTGCTGCTGAAGGATTTCTATCTGCAGGGTATATATTACAAGGGCGGCGGTGTCGTCGGAGGATTGCTCGGCACGCTCGGCGTGCGCGGTCTCGGCGTTCCCGGAGCGCTCATTTTCTCGATACTTTTTCTCGTGATAGCCGTGATACTTTTCCTCGGGTATACGCCGGGCATAGTATGGCGCAGAACCGTATTTTATATCATGCGTGGTATAGAAAAGAAAAAAGCGGAAAAGCGTGAAAAGAAGGAGCGCGAAGATAAGGCGAGAAGCGAGGAAGAGGCGGCAAAAGCCGCAGGCACCGCACTTGTAGTCCGCAAGGGCGGTATCGGAGAGGATATCCTCAGCGGAAACGGCATAACGGACGAGCCGGAGAAGGAGCCATACGATTTCTTCTCTTCCGGGACAGAGTCTGCGCCTGCGGCGCAGGATGAACGTGAGCCGATAGCAGAGAATATAATGTCTGTCAGGCGCACGAAGATAAAAAAGCAAGAAAAGCCGAAAAACGATGTGCCCTCGGTTATCCTTGCGGGAGCGAACGGCGAGCCGGCTATCATTCCGGAGGAACCGCCGGTCCCCGAATATCAGTTTCCGCCGATAGATCTGCTCGTCTACAAGGAGCAGACGGGCGGAGACACGCAGAGCGAAATGACGGCAAATGCGCAGAAGATTGTTTCCACGCTCGGCGATTTCAATATAAGAACAAGAGTAATCGGCATTTCCCGTGGTCCCGCCGTTACGCGCTACGAGATAGCACCGGAATCGGGAACAAAGGTTGCTGCCATAATTAACAGAGCGGATGATATTTCACTGAGCCTTGCTTCAGCCGTTCGTATTTCGGGTGTTATCCCGGGCAAGAGCGCCATCGGTATAGAGGTGCCGAACAAGAATGTTTCGACGGTGTATCTGCGCACGCTTATCGACAGCGACGAATTCAGAAACGCAAAAAGCAAGGTGACTGCCGCGCTCGGCATAGACATCACGGGCAGGAATATACTTTTTGATATAGCGAAAATGCCGCATCTGCTTATCGCGGGTGCTACCGGCATGGGTAAATCCGTGTGTATGAATTCACTTATCATCAGTATTCTCTATAAGGCAAAGCCCGACGAGGTGAAGTTTATCTTCATCGACCCGAAAAAGGTTGAATTCAATATGTATAACGGAATACCGCATCTGCTTGTGCCCGTTGTTTTTGACCCGAAGAAGGCAGCAGGCGCTCTTCACTGGGCTGTGACCGAGATGGAGCGCAGATATGATATTCTCGAAGCTACGGGCAAGCGCAATCTCACGCAGTACAACGAGGCGATAAAGGACGATCCGACGGCGGAAAAACTGCCGCAGATAGTTATTTTCATAGATGAGCTTGCGGATCTGATGCTCACGGCACCCGATGATGTGGAAACCTCCATCAACCGTATCGCGGCAAAGGCGCGTGCGGCAGGTATGCATCTGATAATCGGCACACAGCGTCCTTCCGTCGATGTCATCACGGGTACAATAAAGGCAAATATCCCCTCACGTATCGCCTGCACGGTTTCCTCCATGCAGGACTCGAGAACGATACTTGATATGGGCGGCGCGGAAAAGCTGATAGGGCGCGGTGATATGCTCTTCTCACCTGTCGGCTCCATGTCACCTACGAGAGTGCAGGGCGCATATGTTGACGAGCCCGAGATACTGAAGATAGTTGATTTCTTAAAGAATCAGGAATGCTTCGAAAACAACGAGACCTACAGCCGCGAGATAAGCGAAAAGATAGAAAAAGAAGCGGCGCGTTGCGGTCAGAAGAAGGGAAGCGGGGCGGGACTTGCCGCGGCTTCCTCCGACGGGGATGGCGACGACAAGGCTGACCCGATGCTCGACAGCGCGATAAAGCTCGCCATAGAGAGCGGCAAGATATCGACCTCACTTATCCAGCGCAAGCTTTCGCTCGGCTTCGGCAGAGCGGCAAAGCTTATAGATATCATGGAGCAGAAAGGCATCGTCAGTGCGCCTGACGGGCAAAAGCCGAGAACTGTTCTTATCACGTATGACCAGTATCTTGAAATGGGCATGCAAAATCCGCCTTCTCAGTCAGATGAGAGCGGAGCGGGCGACGAACCATGGTGATACTTCGGGAGGTAAAGATTTATGGGAAAACTGATAGTAATAGACGGGTTGGACGGCTCGGGAAAGACCACTAAAAGCAAGCTTCTCTATGAGGAGCTGAAAAATCAGGGCAAGAATGTCCGTCTGATTTCTTTTCCGAATTATGAAAGCGAGGAAGCAACGCTCGTAAAGATGTATCTGCGCGGCGATTTCGGCGATACACCCGATGCCGTGAACGGATATGCCGCGGCGACATTTTTCTCCGTAGAGCGGTATGCCTCCTTCAAAAAGAACTGGGAGAGCTTCTATCGCGAGGATGATGCAATAGTCATAGCATGCAGATACACCACGGCAAATGCGGTGCATCAGCTCGCGAAAATGGACAGAGACCTCTGGGACGAATATCTGAACTGGCTCTATGATTTCGAATACAACAAGATGGGCATACCGAGACCTGACCTCGTGCTTTTCCTCGAGATGAAGCCCGAGGTTTCGGAAAAGCTTGTCGCTCAGCGAAATGCACAGACGGGGCAGGCACTCGATATTCACGAAAAGGATAAGGAATATATGCAGAGATGCTACAAGGCGGGGCTTTATTCTTCGGATAAGCTGGGCTGGGAGCGCATCTGCTGCTATGAGGGAAACGAGCCGAAATCCGTAGAGGAGCTTATGGAGGTCATAACGGAAAAGGTCACGATGTTTCTTGACGTGACGAAAAATTAAGGGGGTATTCTTATGAAAAGAGCAGCGTTGCTATTCGCTTCCGGAACGGAAGAAATCGAGGCACTCACACCTGTCGATATTCTGCGCCGCGCAGGCACTCATGTCGATATTATCGGCGTCGGAACAGACGAGCCGACAGGCTCGCACGGGATAAGGATAAAGACGGATATGACGCTTGCGTCAGCCGATCTTCTCTCCTATGATATGATAGTAATTCCCGGGGGAATGCCGGGAACGACGAATATAGAGGAGACAGGCATAGCCGAGGTGCTCAGAAAGGCGGATGCCGAGGGGAAAATCATAGCGGCGATATGCGCCGCGCCCATGATTCTCGGCAGAGCGGGATTGCTCGCCGGAAGGGAAGCGATATGCTATCCGGGCTTTGAAAAATATCTCTCGGGTGCTCTCATTTCCGAAAAGAAGGTAGCCGTGAGCGGTAATATCATCACAGCAAAGGGAATGGGCGTTGCACTCGAATTTGCACTCGAGCTTACAAAAGCTCTCTACGGAAAGGAAAAGGCGGATGAAGTTGCTTCATCCGTTATGGCGAAATAATTATGTACGAACTCAGACAGCACAAAACAGAAATAAGAACTGCATATATGGAAAAGCGTGCGAATATGCCCGCAGAGGAACGTGCCGCAAAGAACGCGGCTGTATGCAAAAGCGTGCTTGCCAGCGCGACATACCGCTTTGCGGATACGCTCCTGCTTTATTATCCGCGTGCGGATGAGGTAGATGTTCTGCCTATTGCCCGTGCCGCTCTTGAGGCGGGGAAGAAAGTCGCTTTCCCGAAATGCCATCCTGCGGACAAGAGCATGGATTTTCATTTCGTCTCCTCGGTTGATGATTTTGAAAAGGGCGAATACGATATCATGGAGCCTGTAAATTCGCTCGGTATATATAATAAGGAAAATTCACTGCGGGATAACTGCATCTGCATCGTTCCCGCTGTCGTATACGACAAAAAAGGCTACCGCATAGGCTACGGAGGCGGATACTATGACAGATACCTCTCGGGCTTCCGCGGCACGGTCGTCGGCATAGCGTACAGGGATTTCATACTGCCGAATGTTCCGCACGGTCGCTTTGATGTGGCGGTCGATGTGCTGATAAGCGAAGGCGGAATATATGCAAAGAGCTAAGCATAAGGTAACGCATCCCTTTGTCTTTGCGCCGCTCCTTGTGCTGATACTCGTCTTTTTTATCACGGTATCGCGTTTTATTCCGATGAATAAGCTCGGGATAATCGGTGCCTGCCTGCTCATGTGCTTTTTTCAGGCGGTGATGTTCGGCATCCCGATAGGAATTTATGCATATATGAGGCGCGGCGCACTGCGCACGGTTTTCGAGGGGAGACTTTCGCTTTCGGGCGCACCCGTGATAATTTTCGGCGCACTCATGCTTATTCTGCAGAGCTGTGTGCTGAAATTCGGTATCTTCCGCTTCGGCTATAAGATAGATGCCTTTCAGCTCTACGGGAGCAGCTTTGATGTTTCCGCGGGAAGCGCCGCGGAGCTTGCCGCGATAACGGCGGCTTATGCGATAATCCCTGCCATCGTCGAGGAAATAATGTTCCGCGGTGTTATATCGCGGGAATATCGCATAGGAGGTCCCGCCTTTGCCGCGATTTTTTCCTCGCTCTTCTTTGCGATAATACATTTCGATGCCGCGCTTTTTCCCATATATTTCTTTGCGGGGCTGACGCTTTCGGCTGTCCGCTTTGTGACGGATTCGCTCGCCGCCTCAATGGCTGTCCATGCCGCATACAATATCTTTGCGGTTTTTCTCGAGAGATATGTATGGCTCATGTCCTCCAGTCCTGACAGTCAGATTCTTTTCTGGTTTATACTTATAGCACTTTTTCTGCTCTGTGCCTTTCTCTTCTTCCGTTTTTCGGCGCTCGGGCTCGAAAAGGCAGCTTATTCGGAAAGGGCATATCCTTTCGGCAAGGCAGGAGTGAAGAAGCTGCCGCTTTTTGCAGATGCGCTGACCTCGCCGACGGCACTCGTATGCTTTGCCGTCTTTGTCGTTTCCGTAATAATAACGGCGATAGTATAATTTTTTACCCCATTGCAGAAAATATGCCTGCAAACATTATTACGAATGGGGTATATTTATGAAGAAAAAAAGACTACCGCGCGGCGTGAAATTCTGGCTTGCCGTCATATTTCTCTCCGTGATGGCATCTGCCTTTATCGTTTCCGCCGCAAACGACGCTTTTGCTCTCGTAAAAACGGGAGGAAGCTATGAAATAACCGTGGATGAGGACGACAGCCTCATCGATGTGGCAAAAAAACTGAAAAAATCGGGCATGATACGATATCCGCTCACCTTTGCGGCATATAATCACTTCCGCTTCGGCGATAAGCTGACGGCGGGCGACTATACCGTAAACGGCGGCATGAGTTATGACGAAATGCGGCGTTCGATATCGCCGAAGAAGAATGCCCGCGAGCAAATCCGCCTGACGATACCCGAGGGATATACGACAGACGCGATAATCGACATTTTCGTAAGGAACGGCATAGGCACAAAGGAGAAATTCGCCGAGGTTATAAACGGCTACGATTTCGATTATGATTTTGTGCGCGCTATCCCCGAGAGGGAGGGCAGGACATACAGGCTCGACGGATATCTTTTCCCCGACACATATTTTTTCTACAAGGATTCAAGCGAGGTTGAGGCGATAAGCAAGCTCCTGCGAAATTTTGACGGCAAATTCGGCGCGAAAATGCGTGATGATGCGCTTTCCTCGGGCATATCGTGCGATGACGCGGTGATTTTAGCCTCCATAATAGAAAAGGAAGCTTTTTTCAAGGAGGATATGCCGAAAATTTCTTCTGTTTTTCACAACAGGCTTGCGGGAAGCAGAAAATATCTCGAGAGTGATGCCACCGTGCGCTATTTTCTTGCCGTTTCGGGAGAAAATGCCGCGACTTTTACCGCCGAGCAGATGCAAATTGTAAACCCATACAACACATACAGGAGCGAGGGACTTCCGCCCGGGGCTATCTGCAATGCGGGCGCGGATGCGCTCTACGCCGCGATATATCCCGAAAAAACGGATTTTCTCTATTTTGTCTGCGATAAGAGCGGTAACGCCGTCTATTCGCGGACATACGGCGAGCATCTTGCGGCTACCAAAAAAATACGCGGGCAATGATGCCCGAAAAGGATGATAAATATGACAGAATTACTCTCTCCCGCGGGCAATCCCGAAAAACTGCGCGCCGCTTTTCTCTACGGAGCCGACGCCGTATATTTTGCGGGCGAACGCTTCGGCATGCGTGCCGCGGCGGACAATTTCACCCTGCCCGAGATAGAGGAGGCTTCCGCCTATGCGCATGAGCGCGGAAGGAAGCTCTATATCACGCTCAATACCATGCCGAGAGAGGACGAATACGCACCGCTCGCCGATTTTCTGCGCAAACTGAAGGCGCTCGGCGATATGCCCGATGCCGCGATAGTTGCGGATATCGGCGTCATGGACATGATACAGAAGACAATCCCCGATATGGAGATTCATATTTCCACGCAGGCGGGAATAGTCAGCTCCGCCGACTGCAACGCATGGTACAGGCTCGGAGCGAAGCGCGCGGTTATAGCCCGTGAGCTTTCGCTTTCCGATATCCGCGCGATAAGGGCAAATATCCCGTCGGATATGGAGATAGAGGCTTTTGTTCATGGCTCGATGTGCGTTTCCTTCAGCGGGCGTTGCCTTCTCTCGAATAATCTCGTGGGCAGAGACGCAAACCGCGGTCAGTGCGCACAGCCATGCCGCTGGAACTATACGATAACGGAAGAAAAGCGCCCCGACACGCCTTTTCCCATAGAGGAAACGCGCGAGGGGACATTCATCATGAGCTCCAAGGATATGAATATGCTCGCCTATGTGCCCGAGCTGATAAAGAGCGGTATTTCTTCATTTAAGATAGAGGGAAGAATGAAGAGCGCATATTATACCGCCGTCGTCACCAATGCTTACCGCGCCGCGATAGACGGATATCTGCGCGATGGCGAGAATTACAGCCTCGATGAGCGCTGGAATAAAGAGCTGGACAGCGTGAGCCACAGGGAATACTGCACCGGCTACTATTTTGACGATCCGATGAATAATGCGCAGCTTTGCGAAAATCCCGGCTATATGCGCGAGAAAGCATATCTCGCCGTGGCTCTGGAATACGATGCCGAGCGGAAAACGGCAAAATTCCGCCAGAGAAACAAAGTCAGTCTCGGCATGGCGGCAGAGCTTATCTCCCCCGGGAAATTCGGCAGGGGCTTTACCGTGGAGAAAATCATCTCCGCGGAAAACGGCGCGGAACTGGAGAGCGCACCGCATCCTTTCATGGAATTCTGGCTCCCTGTGCCTTTTGAGGTAAAAGCGGGTGACATACTCCGCGGCGCAAACTGAAATAAATACATAAATCCGCCGTTTCGGCGGATTTTTTGTCTTAAACGGTATAATTTTAATACAATATGGAGAATTATATTGACTTGAAAGAAAAAGTGTGGTATCATAGTGAAAACAATTGCTTTGTATATATGGAGGAAGTACCTTGAAGAAGCTTTTCTTTATCATAATATGTATAACTTTGCTGACAGCCCTTGTACTCACCGGTTGCGGCGAGAAAACACCCGAAACGAAAGTGACAGATGAATTCACGATAACGACGGATTCATCCGACACAACTGCGGAAGCAACGACGACAACCGAACCGACCACGACGACCGAGACGACGGGCACCACAACAGTGACGACCGAGATTACGACTTCTACATCCGGAGAGACAACAACCGAGGGTACAACCGCAGGCAACATCGGATAGCGAAACGACATCACAGACGACAAATGAAACCACGACCGAGACGGAAACCGAGACAGAAACCGAGGAAAATACGACGACAACCATCGCCACAACCTCGACGGCATCTGCAACCGCGACTACGGCTACCACAGCTACGACAGCCACAACGGCAACCACAACCACAACCACAACCGCAACCACAACAGCTACGACAGCGACAACGGCTACGACTACAACCGAGACAACAATGACAACAGCCACGACACCCGAGTCTACCACATCCTCGCGCAAAGGTGAAATAGACCTTCCGGACATCCCGATCTAAGCAAAATATATAAGCCAAAGACAGCGCAGTCTAACGCATTTATTACGGCGGACTGCGCTTTTTTACAAGAGAAAGGAGCATCGCAGTGAAGAAAACATTTTGTTTCGCACTCTGTATTATCATACTCGCGCTTGCCCTCGTTTCCTGCGGGAGAGGCATGTATGCCGACCTTGAAAAAGAGCTTCCCGACTCGGCAACGCATTATTACAAGGCGAAAACTCTGCCGTCCGGCTATGAGCTGTACAGTTTTACCATGACATCCGATGAAAAAAACGGCGAATATGTCGAGCTTATATACGAGCCGAGCGGCTACAAATCATCGTATAAACCGGATAAAGGCGAGTTGTCCGGATATGACGACTGCAAGGATGGCATTTTTGTCACGACATACTTCTCATACGGCACATCGGCAAAATATACAATAGAGAGCATAAAGAGCGGTGCGCCCGAAAATTTCGTTGAATACGGCGGCAGAAAATATTATTACTATCATACATCGGCGGCAAAAACCGTATATTCAAGCACGCTGGAGGATGTCGGCTATACGATATATTATCTCGAGGGCGACGACCTCGTGAAGGTTTATGTGGCAAAAACTCTCGGCGATATTTCCGAGGCGGTGAAATATGCCGATGTTCTGCGTGTCAACATGAAATAAATGCGATAGCAGAATCAATATCAATAATAAAACCCGAAGCGCGAGCCTCGGGTTTTGTGTTTTTGTGATATTTGCGATATCAGAAAAGTCCGGATATTCTGCCGTTTTCATCAACATCTATCCGCTCTGCCGCAGGGGATTTCGGCAGTCCCGGCATGGTCATGATATCGCCTGTGAGCACCACGACAAAGCCCGCGCCAGCCGAGACGCGCACATTGCGCACTGTTACGGTAAAGCCCTCGGGTGCGCCGGGAAGCGTCGGGTCATCGGAAAAGCTGTACTGCGTTTTTGCTATGCATACGGGGCATGAGCCGAAGCCGAGCGACTCGAGCATTCCCACCTGTTTTTTCGCATTGGGAAGCAGTGTGACACCGCTTCCTCCGTAAACGCGGCGAACTACGGCATCTATTTTTTCCGTGAGCGTCATTTCGTCGGGATAGGCAAAGCGGAAATCCGCTTTTTCCTCCTCGCAAAGGCGGACAACCTCGCGCGCCAGTGCCTCGCCGCCCTTGCCTCCCTCGGCATGAACGGTGGAAAGCACGGCGTTTACGCCCAGCTCGCGGCACTTATCCATGATAAATGAAATTTCCGCATCCGTATCGGTAGGGAAGCGGTTTATGGCGACAACCGTGGGAAGTCCATAGACATTTTTCATATTCGAAACATGGCGGAGGAGATTCGGTATGCCTGCTTCAAGCGCGTGAAGATCTTCGCGTGCAAGCTCGGATTTCGGCATACCGCCGTGTATTTTCAGCGCGCGCACGGTGGCGACAACAACTGCCGCATCGGGAGAAAGCCCTGCCATGCGGCACTTGATATCGAGAAATTTTTCCGCACCGAGATCGGCACCGAAGCCCGCTTCCGTAACGGCATAATCGGCTGTTTTCATCGCCATTTTTGTGGCGAGCACGGAATTACAGCCGTGCGCTATATTGGCAAAAGGACCGCCGTGCACAAAGGCGGGCGTGCCCTCAAGCGTCTGCACGAGATTGGGCTTCAGAGCATCTCGCAGGAGCGCTGTCATTGCGCCTGCCGCATGGAGCTCGCCCGCCGTCACGGGGCGCTCGTCATATGTGTAGCCCACGATAATGCGCGAAAGGCGGGCTTTCAAATCCGGGACGGATGAGGAGAGGCAGAGTACAGCCATTATCTCCGAGGCGACCGTGATATCAAAGCCGTCCTCGCGCGGGGTGCCGTTTACTCTGCCGCCGAGCCCGTCCACGATGAAACGAAGCTGGCGGTCGTTCATATCCACGCATCGCTTCCATGTTATCCTGCGCGGGTCTATGCCGAGCGAATTGCCTTGCTGAATATGATTGTCAAGCATGGCGGCGAGCAGATTGTTTGCCGCACCTATGGCATGAAAGTCGCCTGTGAAATGCAGGTTTATATCCTCCATAGGGACGACCTGCGCATATCCGCCGCCTGCGGCACCGCCCTTGATGCCGAAAACGGGACCGAGCGACGGCTCACGCAGAGCAACGGCAACGCTCTTTCCTATGCGGGCAAGTCCGTCGGCGAGACCTATCGTGGTTGTCGTTTTGCCTTCGCCTGCGGGTGTCGGTGTTATCGCCGTTACAAGGATGAGCTTGCCGCTTTTTTTCGCGCAGTCGAGATAGCGGAGGTCGATTTTTGCCTTGTAATTGCCGTATTGCTCGATAAATTCGGGCGCGATGCCCGCGCGCTCCGCTATTTTCAGTATATGCTGCGGCATGCATGCCTGAGCGATTTCTATATCAGATAAATATGCCATGTTGAAGCCCTCCTCTGGATTTTTTGTATTTTGGTATATTATAACCGATTTTCGCCGATTTGTAAAGATGCTTTTGAAAAACATATCATGCACCGCACATGAAAAAAGGAGAAAAAACTCCGGCAAAATGTTAAAATCTCAGTTGTAATTTGTGAATTTTTGTGATATAATGATATAAAATACCGCATGATGATATCAAAAAAGCATATATGCTTTTATGCTGAACATTTTTTGCGGCTTTTTAAAGCTTCTGCCGCAAAATGGCGGAAGCAAGAACGGAGGAGAAATATGGACAAAAGATTAAACCCCTTATTTACGCCATGGAAGATAGGAAACTGCGAGATAAAAAATCGCTTTGTTCTGACGAGCATGGGCGGCACAGACCTTTTCGGCTGGATGGAGAAGAACCATTTTGACCGCGACGGCGCACGCTTCATCATGGAGGTAGCAAAGAACAATTGCGGTCTTGTCATGCCCGGATGTCAGCCTGTCTACAACCCGATGTTCGGTCAGTGGCTTTACAAAAACAAAAAAATGTATGACGATCTGGCAAAGTGGATGCCCGAATTTCATAAGACGGGGGCAAAGCTTTTTGTCCAGCTCACGGCTGGCTTCGGACGTTCCTTCACAATAAGTGAGATGATGGAGAAGCTCTATACAAACAAGGTTCTGCGTACCCTCAGCAAGCCCTTCATGGATCTTGATAAGATAACGGCATCGGCAAGCCCCTCGCCCAACCGCTGGTCGGACAAGGTGCCATCCCGCGCGATGACTGTGGAGGAAATTCACGAATTTGTGGAGGCTTTTGCCAAGTGCTCAAAGATGCTCATGGACGCAGGTGTAGACGGCGTGGAGGTTCATGCCGTTCACGAGGGCTATCTGCTCGACCAGTTCACGCTCGGCTATGTAAACAAGCGTACCGATGAATACGGCGGTTCTCTCGAAAACAGATATCGCTTTGCCGTCGAGATAGTGCAGGCGATAAAGAGAGAATGCGGCAAGGATTTCCCTGTTTCACTGCGTTACAGCGTCATTTCCAAGACAAAGGGTTTCCGTTCCGGCGCGCTTCCCGGCGAGGAATATACTGAGGTAGGCAGAGATATGGAGGAATCCGAAAAAGCGGCAAAATATCTTCAGGATGCGGGCTACGATTGCCTCAACTGCGACAACGGCACCTATGACGCGTGGTACTGGGCACATCCTCCGATATATATGCCGGAAAACTGCAACCTTGCAGATGTTGAGCATATAAAGAAATTTGTAGATATTCCCGTCATCTGCGCGGGCAGACTCGACCCCGAAACGGCGGCGGACTCTGTTGCCGGAGGCAGGCTTGACGGTGCGGGATTTGCGCGTCAGTTCCTTGCCGACCAGCAGTGGATAACCAAACTGATGGCGGATGAGGGCGACGATATCCGTCCCTGCATACTCTGCCACAACGGATGCTTCAATATGTGCCACTATAAAGGGGTACCGAATGATCAGGCACTTTCCGACAGCCTGCATTTAGCGCGTTGTGCCGTCAATGCCGAGACAATGCAGTGGAATAAGCATTATATAAAGAAAACAAATTCGCCGAAAACCGTGCATATCATAGGCGGCGGTATCGGCGGCATGGAGACGGCAAGAGTGCTGAAGCTCCGCGGGCATAATCCGATAATTCACGAGAAGAGCGGCGAGCTCGGAGGTGCCTTCATTGCGGCAAGCGCGGAATCATACAAGGGCAAGCTGCGCGACCTGCTTGCGTGGTACAAGCGCCGGATGGAGAAGCTCGGCATAGAGGTTCGCCTGAATGACGAGGTTAAGGATATCACCGCCTTCGGGGGTGATCCCGTAGTAATCGCCACAGGCGCCACACCGAGACTGCTTCGCCATGTCCCCGGATATGAAAAGATGGTGGAAGCCTGCGAATATCTGCGCGGCACAAAGCCTGTCGGCGAGCGGGTGGCTGTCATAGGCGGAGGGCTTACAGGCTCCGAGATAGCATATGAGCTGGCGCTCGGCGGCAAAAAGCCGGTCATCGTGGAGATGAAAAATGACCTCATAGCGCAGACAGGCGTCTGCCTTGCAAATTCATCTTATCTGCGCGAGTGGTTTGCGCTTCACGAGATTCCCGTTTACCTCGAGACGACGCTAAAGGAGGTAAAGGACGGCGCTGTTATCTGCACTGATAAGGCAGGCAAGGATATCACAATAGAATGCGACAGCGTGATAAGCTGTGCGGGCTATATTCCCGCACCGCTCGCGGCTAAGGGACATCTTGTCGGCGACTGCAAGAGCGTCGGTAATCTTCGCACGGTAGTATGGAACGCATACGAAGTCGCGATGAAAATATAAGAAAGGCGGGATATGAAAATGGAATACAAAATGAGGCTTTCGGCAGAGCAGAAAGCCATACTTGAGGGGAGCAAGGGCGAGACGCTCGCAAAGGTGATGGAAACTCTCGTGCGCTACGGAGAGCTTTTCGGCGCGGATGAGATGGTGCCTGTCACAAGCGAATACAATCATCTCGTCACCTCATTCGGACTTAAGGCACTGGCACCTGTATATGCGCTCATGGATAAGCTTATCGAAGCGGGCGCGGTATCAAAGCAGAAATTTTCGGCAGACCCCCGTCCGCTCGATAAAAACGTTCCGAGCAGTTTTCTGCAGAATTTTGTTTTCAATAAATTTATGTATACAAAGCAGGATTTCTATGAGGGACAGCTTGAAAAGCTCGGACTTATGGCTCCCGATGCTTTCACCTGCACCTGCTATATGAACGAGGTCGGCAATACGCCGAAAAAGGGAGATATCCTCTCATGGTCGGAATCCTCCGCCGTTGTCTATGCAAATTCCGTGCTCGGCGCACGCTGCAACAGAAACTCGGGTATCATAGACCTCATGGGTTCCGTAGTCGGCTATGTTCCGTCCTTCGGTTTCCTCAAGGATGAGGGCAGAAAGGCAACATGGATAGTCGAAGTGAAAACAACGAAAAAACCCGAAGCCCAGCTGCTCGGTTCCGCCATCGGCATGAAGGTGATGGAGGAGGTTCCGTATATCAGAGGGCTTGATAAATGGCTCGGCACGCTCGATGAGGATGCGAAAACATATCTCAAGGATTTCGGCGCGGCTACGGCTTCAAACGGCGCCGTAGGTCTCTACCATGTCGCGGGGATAACACCCGAGGCTGTTGAGCAGGGCGAGAGCCTGATAAAGGAAAATGCAAAGGTTTATACCATCGACGACGCGGAACTGCAGAGGGTTTATGACAGCTATCCCGTCATCTGGAAAAATAAAGAAGCAAAGCCGAAGCTCTGCTTTATGGGTTGTCCTCATATGAGCCTCAATCAGCTCATGTCATGGACGGATAAGATAGAGGCGGCGCTGAAGGCGGCGGGAAACTCCAAGGTGGTTATACCCACGGTATTTACAGCCGCACCTGCTGTTCTGAAGGAATTTGAAAAGACGCCGTATGCCGAGCGGCTGAAAAAGACGGGCGTAATAACAAGCTACATCTGCCCGCTCATGTATATGAATAATCCGCTCAGCGCAAAAATGCCTGTTATCACTTCGAGCAATAAGCTCAGAACATATACAAGCGCAAGGTATTACACAGATGACGAGATACTTGCCGAAATCACGAAAGGGGGCAAAGAATAATGAAAACATTCAAGGGAAGAGTAGTAGCCGCAGGAGAGCTGACGGCAGAGGCGCTTGTTTCGCACGGCGGACTCAATACACTCGCTTCATTTCAGAAGGCGCTCCAGTTCGGCGATAAGACCGCAACCTGCGGCGACCAGAATAACCCCGATCTCTACGGCAAGAAAATGCTCGGCAAGGCGCTCTGCCTGCCTATGACCATAGGCTCGACGACGGGCGGTCTCGTGCTTTATTGTGCCTGCGCCATGGGGCGTCAGCCCGCCTGCATGCTTTTCTCCGAGCCGATAGATTCGCTTGCCGCCGCGGGAGCAATCCTTTCCGATGTATGGCTCGAGGGCACGCCGCTACCCGTAATCGACTGCCTCGGCGAAGAATTTCTCGCCTATGTGAAAGACGGCATGCAGATAAGCATCAAAAAGGACGGCACGGTTACAGTTGAGTAATATGAAAGGCAGGACTGTAAATATGAAACGGATATTTTCCGCTTTGTGCATTATTATCGCGCTGGCATTTCTGCTCGGCTCTTGCGGCTATAATGACTACAGGAGCAAAATATCAAAGGCGCTCGGAATAGATATTCCGAGCGGTGCACCGATGAAAAGCATTGATACGCACGGCGGCTTCAACGGCGATGGTGCTACATGGGTATCGGTCGGTTTTACTTCCGGCAAAAATCCCATAGAGCAGATAAAAAACAACTCCGACTGGAAGCAGCTCCCGCTTGATGAGGTAGCGGAGTTTTTGGCGCATGACCTGAAGATTCAACTCGATAACGGCGAGGCATCTCTCATGCCTGATGTTGAAAACGGATATTATATAGTCATAGACAGGCACAGCCAAAAGAATGAAAATGACGATATTCTCGGCAGAGCATCATATAATTTCACCATAGCAATCTATGATACGGATGCCAATATCCTCTACTATTGCGAATTTGATACCTAAGAGAAAGACAGCCGCCCATCGGGCGGCTGTCTCATATTTTTACAGTGCTTTTTAATTTTTAAACTGCAACGGCTTCTTCCTCGCTTTTCTTGTTTTTTGTCTTATATATACCCGCGAAATCAGAGGCAATCCGAAAAGGTATTGCCTCTGATAATTATGCGTGCTTATCGATTTATTTTATGAGTCCGCTTTCTTTGAGAAGTATTTCGATATCAGTGCCCTGAACCTTCTTCATGACAACCTTGAGAAGCTCTTTTTCCTTGAAGGAGAGCTTGATATCGGTTATCGGCTGCTTATCTATGGCATAGTAGCAGGCACGCAGAAGCTCGCGGACATCGTATTTGCTGCCCCAGACCTCGGGAACGCCGCGGTCGATATCGAGCAGTGTATAGACTGATTCCATACCGGTGCGCATGGAATATTCAGTTGTGAAGATGGTATCGCGGGGTGTCTCGGCAAACTGACCGATGAAAGCGAAGTTTACTGCACCGTCCGGCACAACCTTCGGGCGGTCGGATTCTTTTCTCGGCTGGAAGAACGCATTTATATAAGGCATATAGCAGGTCGTGGTGTTGCAGGCATCCTTTGCGAGTGCGTCGATTTTTTCCGTGGGTACGCCGATGTGATAGAGCCACTCGCGGCAGACCTCTTCGCCTGTGCAATCGCGCATAGCTTTCTTTACATAGTTGCCATCCTTATTTGTATTGAGGGAGTACAGCCATACGAGAACCATGTTCTTATCCTGAGATTTGAACTGCGGCTGGCGGTTTATCGTCCATGAGAGATACCAGTTTTCGGTGCTGTCCTTTACGGTGACGATGCCGCCTGTAGTTACTTTGCCGGCACGCGGGTCGCGCTTGCAGATATTCATGATATATCTGATTACTTCTTCATTTGAGGTGGCAACGGTAGCGCTCATCCAGTTTGTGGCGTCGACATTTCCGCAGAATTTTTCGGGATTGCCGTATTCGCCGTTCTTTGCCTGAGCGGCGATAGCTTTCCACATATCCCATGATTCGCCGTAGCCGTTCTTTACGCCGGAAAGGTCGGGCGCATGCGTCTGGTCGCCGTAGCACGAGGTGTCTGTGCAGCAGCCGTTTGTGATGAATACGAGATCGTCCTCGATGAGGTCGATTGTCTGCTCTTTGCCGTCCTTGACATAGACAATCTGCTTTGCAACCTTTTTGTTGCCCTCTGTTTCGATTATCACATTTTTGACATCCATGCCGTATTCGATGCACACACCGTGAGACTCGAGATATTTTACGAGAGGCAGTATCATGCTCTCATACTGATTGTATTTTGTGAAGCGGAGCGCGCTGAAATCGGGCAGACCGTCGATATGATGGACATAGCGGCAGAGATAGCGCTTCATTTCAAGTGCGCTGGACCAGCGCTGGAAAGCGAACATTGTCTGCCAATAGAGCCAGAAGTTCGTCTGCCAGAAGCTGTCGGGGAGCACCTCCGAAATCTTCTTGTCCTCGAGGTCTTTTTCGGGGGTGAGGAAGAGCTTGGAGAGAGCCATTGCGGATTCCTTATCGAGCGCGAATTTCTTATCCGTATGCGCGTCCTCGCCGCGGTTTACTGTGGCACGGCAAAGGGAATAGTTCGGGTCATGCTTATTGAGCCAGTAGTATTCGTCGAGAACGGATACTCCGGGTGTTTCTATAGAGGGCACATCGCGGAACGTATCCCACATTACCTCGAAATGGTTGTCCATTTCGCGTCCGCCGCGCATATAGAAGCCCTTTGTTATATCCTTGCGTCCGTCGCAGCTGCCTCCGGCAAGCTCCAGCTTTTCAAGAAGGTGAATGTGCTTGCCTTTCATCTGTCCGTCGCGCACAAGGTAGAAGGCTGCCGTGAGTCCGGCAAGACCGGTGCCGATGATATAAGCCGATTTTTTGTCAACATCCTTCGGTTTCTCGGGATGAGCGAATGATTCATAAGTTCCTGCTGAGTAATACATGGAAAACCTCCTGAAAATTTATTTTACGACTATATTATAGCCCGTTTTCCGAGGTTTTCAATAAGCAGAAAAAGCTCAGTGATAAATCATTTATCACGGAGCTTTTATCTGTAAAAACTTTTATCATTTTGCCTGTTTTGATAAAAAATCATATTTTGAAGCGCAGAAGCGCATCCGAGAGGGAATCCTTTATCAGTATTGCCAGCTTGTCCACTATCTGCTTTGGTTCGGTTTTCATGCCGTCCTTTATCCAGTCGAGCATGATGCCTATGAATATATAGGAATACACACGCGCGATAAATTCCTTATCCTCCTCGCGCACTGTTATATCCGCCGACTGCTCGTTGATAACGCCCATGATGAGATTATCTGTCAGCGGTTTCAGATATTTTTCCACCTGCTCATGGTCGATGCAATGATAAACATTCATGACAAAAGGCTTATTTTCGAGCACAGCCCGGAATATATTCAAAAGACCCTCCTGCCATGTGTCATGAGTTTTCTTTTCCTCCAGCGCTTTTCGTGCATCCTCAAGGCATGACCATTCCACAAGGTCATAAATATCCTTGAAATGATAATAGAAGGTCATGCGGTTTATGCCGCAGTCCTCGGCAATATCGCTTATCGTGATTTTGGTAAGCGGCTTTTTGAGCAGGAGATTTTTCAGAGACTGTTCAAGCGCTCTCTTAGTTATCTGTGACATTTTTACCTCCGGTAAAAATTTTCCGGATTTGTGTCCGAAATAATCATGCCTTATATAAAATATACCATATTCTTCGACAGTTTTCAACTGTTTAATTGTTAATTTTACTTTACATTTAAAAAAGAAAAAGGGAACCCGCACAGAGGGATTCCCTTTGAAGTTATTCGAGCTCGAAAGCGCCTGTATAGAGCTGATAGTAGACGCCTTTTTCGGCGATGAGCTTTTCGTGGTTGCCGCGCTCGATTATTCTGCCGTGGTCAAGAACCATGATAACATCGGAATTCATGACGGTGGAGAGTCTGTGCGCGATGACAAATACAGTTCTGCCCTCCATGAGCTTATCCATGCCGCGCTGAACTATTGCTTCCGTTCTCGTATCTATAGAGGAGGTCGCTTCGTCCAGAATCATGACTGGCGGGTCTGCTACGGCGGCACGCGCTATGGCGATAAGCTGACGCTGACCCTGCGACAGGTTAGCGCCGTTTCCGGAAAGCTCCGTATTATAGCCCTGCGGCAGGCGGGAAATGAAATCGTCCGCGCCAGCGAGCCTTGCTGCCTCAATACATTCTTCATCGGTGGCGTCCAGCCTGCCATAGCGGATATTGTCCATTACGCTTCCCGTGAAAAGGTTTGTCTCCTGCAAAACTATGCCGAGACTTCGGCGCAGATCACTCTTTTTTATCTTATTTATATTGATCCCGTCGTAGCGTATCTTGCCGTCCGCTATGTCATAGAAGCGGTTTATCAGATTTGTTATCGTTGTCTTGCCCGCACCTGTGGCGCCGACAAAGGCAACCTTCTGACCTGGCTCCGCATAGACCGTGATATCATGGAGCACGGGCTTGTTTTCCTCGTAGCCGAAATCGACATCATACATGCGGACATCGCCCGCGAGCGGCGTATATGTGAGCGTGCCGTCGCCATGCGGATGCTTCCATGCCCATTTGCCCGTGCGCTCGGCTGTCTCTGTTATATTGCCTTTTTCATCGTATCTGCAGTTTACAAGAGTAACATAGCCGTCGTCTGCCTCGGGCTTTTCATCCATGAGGGAGAATATGCGCTGCGCACCTGCCATACCCATGACGATGGAGTTTATCTGCTGGGAAAGCTGGTTTACATTGCCGGTGAACTGCTTTGTCATATTGAGAAAAGGAATGATGATGGAAATTCTGAAGGCGAGCGCGGTAAAGCTGCCTTCCTTTATGAGACCGTAAAAGCTGAGGTTTGTCATGCCGAGCGTGATGAAAAGACCGCCTGCCACGGCACAGATGACATAAAGGATATTTCCTATATTCATTATGATGGGACCGAGGATATTGGCATAGGCATGTGCCTTTTTGCTGTCTTCATAGAGCTCTTCGTTTATCGTGTCAAAATCCTGTTCAGCTTTGCCCTCGTGGCAGAATACCTTGATTACCTTCTGCCCGTTCATCATTTCCTGTATGTAGCCTTCGCATTTTGCGACGGACTTCTGATTGCGGATGAAGTATTTTGCGCTTCCGCCGCCTACCTTTTTGGAGACGAATACCATTGCCACCACGCCGAGCATTACCACGAGCGTCATAGGGATACTGTACCACATCATGATGCAGAATACCGTCAGCACTATGATGCCGGACTGGAGCATCTGCGGGAATGAACGCGAAACAAGCTCGCGCAGAGTATCGATATCGTTTGTATAATAACTCATGATATCGCCGTGCTTATGCGTATCGAAATATTTTATCGGGAGATTCTGCATCCCGTTGAACATCTCGCGGCGCAGCTTGTCAAGAAAGCCCTGCGTTATCTTTGCCATGAGCTGTGTCTGAAGCGTTATGAATATTATCGCAAATACATAGAGCACTATCAGAACGCCGACGATAGGCAGTATTTCCGCTTTTGCCGCTGCCCATCTCTCGGAGAGAAATGCTCCGTTTCCCTGCGCAAATTCACGCAGTGAAAGTCCCGATGCCTCGGCGGCTTTTTTGATTATCGCTATGCTGTCGGCTATCTTGTCGAAAACCTTCTGCATGAAGATGGAGGGGATAGACGAAACGATGGCGGAGAGCACGATACATACGCCGGTTATCGGCACGAGCACGGGATATGCCTGCACGAGCATCCTGAAAACTCTGCCGAGCAGCTTCATATCCGCTTTGCGCTTCATCGGCTTTGCGCCGGTCATTTCGGGCATACCGTTTTTCTTATTTTTCATCGCGCTCACCTCCTTTTGTCTGCTGGAGATATGTCTCGCGGTAGTTTTCGCTTGTTTTCATCAGCTCGTCATGCGTGCCGCGTGATGCTATTCTGCCGTTTTCCATCACAAGGATCAGATCGGCATCTTCGACAGAGGCGATACGCTGAGCGATGATTATCTTTGTTGTATCCGGAATGAATTTGCGGAAGCCCGCACGGATGAGAGCGTCCGTTTTTGTATCGACAGCGCTTGTGGAGTCGTCGAGAATGAGTATTTTCGGCTTTTTCAGCAGTGCGCGGGCAATGCAGAGTCTCTGCTTCTGACCGCCCGAAACATTCGTGCCGCCCTGCTCAATCTTAGTATTGTAGCCATCGGGAAATGAGCGTACGAAATCGTCTGCCTGAGCAAGTTTGCAGGCTTCGATTATCTCTTCGTCGGTGGCATTTTCATTGCCCCAGCGCAGGTTTTCGTTTATAGTGCCGGAGAAGAGCAGATTTTTTTGCAAAACGAAGGCAACGCTGTCGCGCAGTACCTCGAGGTCATAATCGCGCACATCCACGCCGCCTACTCTGACAGAGCCTACCGTCGTATCATAGAGGCGCGGGATGAGTTGTACAAGAGTTGATTTGCTCGAGCCGGTGACGCCGAGTATGCCGACCGTCATGCCGGATTTTATATGCAGATTGATATCCGAGAGGGCATATTTTTTCGCCTCGGCGGAATATTTGAAGCTTACATCGTCAAAATCTATCGAGCCGTTTGCAACTTCTTTTACAGGCAGGGAAACGGTTTTTCCGTTTTCGTCCGTTCTCTCTGCCGATTCTGGATTTGTGAGCGCGGACTTTTCGTTGAGAACCTCTGCTACACGCTGCATGGACTCGTTTGATATCGTGAGTATGACATAAATCATCGAAAGCATCATGAGCTGCATGAGTATCTGAAAGCCGTATGTAAGCATGGACGACATCTGACCCACGCCGAGATCAAGTCCCGCAGAGGTGATTACGAGCTTGGAGCCGAGTATCAGTATGAAAGCCATATTGAAATATACGCATAGCTGCATGAGCGGCGAATTGAGCGCAACGATTTTTTCCGCTTTTGTGAAGTCGCGGCAGATATCACCTGCGGCTATTCCGAATTTCTGCTTTTCGTATTCCTCTCTCGAAAAGCCTTTTACCACGCGCATGCCGCGTACATTTTCCTCTACAGATTCATTGAGGCGGTCATATTTGCGGAAAACACTGCGGAAAGCGGGCATTGCTTTTTTCGAGATAAGCCAGAGACCGATAAGGAGCACCGGTATGACAATAACGAAAAGGGAAGCGAGCGCGCCGCCCATGATATATGCCATGACTATGGAGAATATCATCATCAGAGGAGCACGGATTGCTGTTCGGATTATCATCATGTATGCAAACTGGACATTTCCGACATCCGTCGTCATTCTTGTGACGAGCGATGAGGTGGAAAACTTGTCTATATTCTCAAAAGCAAATGACTGCACCTTGTAGAAAAGGTCATGGCGCAGGTTCTTTGCAAAGCCGGACGAAGCCTTTGCGCAGGTAACGCCGGCGATACCGCCGCAGGCAAGCGAAATCATAGCCATCGCAGCAAGCAGAGCACCTGTTTTCAGGATGTCAGCCATCTCGGCGCCGTTTTCGATGCGGTTGATAAGTTCGGCTGTGATAAAAGGTATGATACATTCTATCACGGCTTCAAACATAATGAATATAAAGGTAAGTATGCTCGGGGTTTTATATTCTCTTATGCTTTTTGCAAGCTTTTTTATCATAAAAACTTTTCCTTTCTCAAAAAATTGTCGGCAAAAAAGCTTTGCCGTCCATAGAACATTAAATATAATTATACTATGATTAGAGAAAATAATCAATGGATAAATTGTTAACTTTTTATATATCGACAAAAAAGAGCACATCCGATCGGCGGATGCGCTCCGTTTTTATAGATTATCTGAAAATGAGCCTCTTCTTGAAAAGGTTCCATTCCGACGGATTTTTCACATAGTAGATGGGGCAGTCCTTTCCTGTCACATCATGGTGGCGTCTCACATTGTCGGCGCTTATATCATACTTATCGCAGAGCCATGAAACGAGCTTCAGAAGCGAAAGGTAAGATTTATAGTTAAATCTGCCGTTCCAATCGGGATGGCAGACCTCTATTCCTATGGAATAAGGATTTGCTTGCTTTGCATGGTGTGCCACTTCATTATCTGGGATACAGCGGATTATCTCGCCATCAAGCCCCACTATGTAATGTGCGCTAACATCATTAACATTTGCTGTTTTATTATTAAAGTAATTGCGATTATTTATAGCGGAGGTGTTCGGGTTGCCAACCCAATGAACAACTATAGTTGTTATATTGTTTCGTTTTGTACCCGGGCGCGCACGCTCATTATCGAGCAGCTTGTCTGCTATCAGGCCTCTCATCTCGGAGTCGGTCGGAATGCGCGATATGTATCCCGGCTCATATGTCGCCGTTGTTGAAGTTGTCGCGGTCGTCGTTGCCGTCGTTGCTTTTGTCGTTGAGGTTGTTACCGGCGGAGGAGAGGTCAGACGAGTTGTAGTTGCTGTTGCAGTGGTCACAGCATGCGTTGTGGTTACAGTCGGTGTTGTGGCTACAGTCGTCGGTGCGGTAACAGTCGGGGTTGTGTCCGTGGGTGCGGTCGGTGCCGTGGTCTCGGCGGGGTGATTCGCGCTTTTCTTGAATATTACTACCGCGAGCATCACCACGAGTACAAGGCAGAGTAGTTTCAGAAACTGCGCGAAAAATGTATTTTGCTTTTTTCTTTTCATTTTTCGGTTCGTCTGCAGGTCCATTTGCCAGTCCATTTCCGCCTCCGTTTTTTTGCTCATATTATTTTATACCAAAAAGCCCGAGATGTCAATACCCGAAAATCACAGTTTCTCATATACCGCAACGGCAAAATCTGCCGTTGCGGACAGGGCAGTGAGCGCTGCCGCCCGAGCCTGCCCCTCCTTTGATGTTTTGTAATAATAAGGTGTCATCATGAAAAGCTCATGTATCTCGTTCTGATTTTTCAGCGTGAAAGTGTACGTCAGCCGCTTTTCCGAGATGAGGCGGAATCCGCCGAAGTCGGCTGTTTCCGCATCGTTTTCGTATGGCGTATCGTAAATAGCCTTTTTCAGCTCGAAAAGGTGCTTTTCACGGGGATATACATGAATCATTCTTCCGCCTTTTTTCAGCACGCGTGCAAATTCATTTGCGGCACACGGCGCGAACATATTCATTATTATATCGACGCTGTCGTCCGCCACAGGCAGGGAAAATATACTTGCCGCGGCAAGCTCTATCCGGCGGCACCGCTTGGCACCGTAAATGAGAGCATCACGCGATATGTCTATGCCGAGCGCATGAAGAAATATTCCTCTTTTTTCGGCTTCGTGCATTACAGCCGCCGTATAGTAGCATTCGCCGCAGCCGAGGTCGAGCAGCGTATCACCGTCTTTTGCACAGGCGAGCACGGCGTCGGTCGTTGCTTCGCAGAGCGGCAGATAATAGCCGAGATCGAGAAAATCTCTTCTTGCCGTTATCATGGCGGTGTCATCGCCGTGGCGCTTGTCCTTCGATTTCTGCGAGAGCAGGAGGTTCACATATCCCTTTTTCGCTATGTCGAAGCTGTGCCCGTTTTCGCAGGTGAGTATTTTCTCGCCGCGCTCGAGAGCAGAGCCGCATACAGGGCAGCAAAAGCCTGATTTCAAGGCATATTCCTCCTTTTTATACAAGTGTATCAAATATAAAATTTCTGTTTATTCAAGCGTATCTTTTTCAGATATACTTATCAAAAATGACTACCGTCCTGCCTTTTCGGCTCTCTCCGCGAAATTCACGGAGCACAACCTTGCCCTTGCCGCGCAGGACTATCTTGGAGCCTGCCGCTATCTGCCTGTCAGCCTTTTCAGCCGCCTCATCGTTTACGAAAACGAAACCTGCGGCGATAGCCTCCGATGCCGCCGAACGCGAAAGGTCAAAGGCGGCGGAGACGATATTGTCAAGCCGCGGCGAAGCTACTGTATCGCGCTTTTCCTCCGTGCGCACAGCGGGCGCACGCAGTGCGCCTATCGGCAATATCTGCGTTTCCATCGGGCAGTTTCCCGCTTTGTCGAAGCTATCGGCGAGGAAAACCGCCGTCTGCGGCACGGTGATTATATCGGCGCCTTCTTGGCAGACAATGATGTCACCAACAGTTTCGCGCTTTATGCCGAGTGCCATCAGCGAGCCGAGATAATCTCTGTGAGAGAGCGCCCTCGCGGGATTTCTGTTTGCAGCGCGTACGATAACGAGAGGGAAGTCCTCCTCGGAGAAGCAATCGCGCAGGCTCTCGGCATAGTCGGGCAGGATAAAGCAGATTTTTCTTTCCGCACCGTCGTACCCGCCGAAAAGCTCATATCGCGCCCGTTCCTTTTTGCAGACCGAAACGGCTGCCGCACATGAAGCGGCATCGAGAAAGGAAGTATATGCGGCACAGTAATTTTCCGCAGATTCTCTTATTTTATCGAGAATTCTTGCGCGCAGAAGCCCGTCGTCTGTCATCAGAGTCTTACCGTTTCGCCTGCGGGAATCTTCAGCGGTTCCTTGTCGCAGGAAACCCAGAGGTCGATAGCCGTCGGGTTGCGGATGACCTTTTCGTCGGCGGAAATCTGAATCTGCGAGATTGCATTTTTATAGTCCACTACCTCTATATTTGTGGCAAACCATATGCTTTCGGAATGCTCGGCGAGCTTTTGGCAGACCGTATCGATAAGCTCCCAGTTATTGTCGTTCTGCGGGCGGAACTCATAGCTGTGACCCCAGATGTAGAGCAGAGAACCGACGCGCCACGGAGCTTTTGTTATGTTGTGAATGAGCTGATCGACATTCGGCATACACTGATTGTGATGATTTGTCGGTCGCCATGTCATGAAATTCTCGGGGAAGAGGAATGATGATGTGGGCTCTACCGCGCGGCTGTATACAAGTCCGGCGACCCTCATGGCATTGAGCGTGTCATCGCTCCATGTGCCGAAGGGGAAAGCAAGACCGCGGACAATCTGACCGCTTGCCTTTTCGAGAGAGAGGCGACAGCTCATCAGCTCGTCATACTGCGCCTTCGGTGTGAGAAATTCGAGATGCGGGTGCGTTACAGTATGGCAGGCTATTTCGTGTCCCGCGTAGACTGTGGGCACATCCTTTGCCTGAAGCCAGTTGTTCGGGTTGTCAAATGAGCCTGAAATAAGGTTGAAGGTGCCTTTTATACCGTATTTATTGAATATTTCAATGAGCTTGAGGTCGGTATCGGGACCGTCATCATAGCTCATTGTAACGATATGCTGTTTTCCGTCTTTGAATCTGTCTGTTCTTATCATTTTGATTACCTCTCTTTAAAAAAAGAAATTAAATTTGCAATTATGATAATTATATCACAGAAAGAACGAAAATGCAATGCTTATTCCGGAAGTTTTAAAGTTGTTAATTATTTTCAAATACGCTTGACATTACGTCTTAAAAGGGGTAAAATAACAGGCGAAATATAAATTCAGGGAGGAAATGCCATATGGCTATTTCGGGAAAAAGAATGTATTCCATGCTGGAAAAGCTTGGGTTTGTGAGACTTTCCACCTTTGACGGCGAGAAGAAAGGCGCTGAGATTATCTCGGAGGAGATAAAGGCGATAACGGGGAACGAACCGAAAATCGAAAAATTCATGGCGCCGAGATATGAGATAAAAAAGGTGAAATTTGAGATAACGGAGCCTTTTTGCAAAGAAATCGAAGCGACAGGCTACGGCTTCTCGGGCAATGCCGCCAAGGACGGGCTTGAAGCTGATTTTAAATATATCGAGGGTTTTGACGATATCGACCTCGCAGATGTAAAGGGCAAGATAGTCCTTATCGCGGGCGGCGTGGGCTATTCTTCATATGAAAAGCTTGTGAAGGCGGGTGTTGCCGGTTTTGTCTGCACCTGCGGAACATTCCTTGATAAGGATGAGGAAACCGATATGGACGAGCGTATGCTCCGCGCAAAGCATCTCGAAGCGGGGCAGATCCCGGGCGTCTGCATTAAGATAAAGGATGCGCTTGAGCTTGTCCCCATGCATCCGACAAAGGCAAAAATCACTCTTGAGCAGGAAGAAGGCGAGGCGGAATCGCAGAATATAGTTTATGATGTTGTCGGAGAGAAATATCCCGAGGAGGTCGTGGTCTATACCGCGCATTACGATTCCGTGGTGTTCTCCGAGGGCTATTTCGATAATTCATCGGGCAGCGCGATGCTTCTCGAGCTTCTCCGCCACTATACGGAGAACGCGCCGAAGCGTACGGTTCGCTTCATCTGGTGCGGCTCGGAGGAGCGCGGACTTCTCGGAAGCAAGGCATATATCGCCGCTCACGAAGCCGAGCTTGAAAAAATCCGTCTCTGCATAAATATAGATATGGCAGGTCCTATCCTCGGCAGAGATGCCGCTGTCGTCACGGGCGAAGAGAGCCTTTGCCATGCGCTGACGTATCTCTATAAGGAGCTTGGTTATCCTATGAGCGTAAATCAGGATATCTATTCTTCGGATTCCATTCCTTTTGCCGATAAGGGTATCCCGGGCGTAAACTTCATGCGTCGCGCCGCCGCAGGCTCTTCGCAGATACATTGCCGCCACGATGTTATATCCATTCTTTCAGGCGAAAGCCTTGAACGCACGGCAAACTTTGTCGCTACATTTTCGGATAAGGTTGTGAACGCCGCTTTCTTCCCGATAGACAAAAAAGTGCCCGACAATATCGTTGAGAAAGTCGACAAATACCTGATGAAAAAGAAATAATACAAAAGTATAATATACAAAAAAGCCTCTTCCTGCCAAGGGAAAAGGCTTTTTCATGAAAAGGAATATAAAATGCTGGAGCTACTTGATAAAAAAGATTTTGACGAGGTTTATGCCATAATGGAAGCGAGCTTTCCGGAGACGGAAATCCGACCGAGAGAGGAGCAGTATGCGCTCTTTGATGACCGCGCATATCGTATTCTTGTAAGACGTGAGGAAGGAAATACCGCGGGATTTTTTGCCGTATGGGATTTTCCCGAGGTGCTTTACATAGAGCATTTTGCTGTGGATGGGCGACTGCGGGGCGGCGGAATCGGTGCTGCCATGATAGGCGAGCTGAAGGCACTTTCCGACAAGCCGATATGCCTTGAGGTTGAACCGCCGGAAAACGAAACGGCAAAAAGACGCATCGGCTTCTACGAAAGAAACGGCTTTTTCCTTAATCCGTATCCATATATACAGCCGCCTATTTCGGCGGGTCGCGATGCTATACCGCTGCTTATAATGACCGGCGGCGGATTTATCGATGAGGCAAAATTTGAGAAAATAAAGCAGCTGCTGTATACGAGAGTATATAAATATACAGGAGTATAATATAACGATACAATTGTATAAAATAACCGAAAAGGAAGCCACCGGCTTCCTTTTCGGTTATTTTATCATTAAAATTCAAATTCTGCGCCGTCGTATGAAATGAGAAGACCGTTTGCGTCGGCTACCGGTTTCATATCGTCGTAGCAGGCGTTTGTTCCGTTGTGAGAAAAATGGTTTATGCAGAAAAGCGTGCTTTTGCCAGCCGCACCTATCTCAAAGAGCCGCTTTCTAACCTCAAGATTTCGGTCTATAAACATATGCCCGTGATAGCGGACGGTCTTGCAGCCCTCTGTGCAGTCGAGCGAAACATACGAGAGCTTCACGCCGCTTTTTTCGAGATAATCCCATGTTTCATCCGGGAAGATATCCGTGTCATGCGCGTAGAGCAGCGCCTTGCCGTCTTTCTCGATGAGGTAGATATAGGGATGCACCGTGCCGTGATATGCGCGCAGTGCCGTTACGGTATAGCCCTCGATTTCTGTAGGCTTATACGCTTGTATAAAACTGTAATTTACCGCATTACAGCTGGATTTCGGGACATTCAGGAAAAATGCGCCGACGTGCTCGGCGTAGTCCTTGTAGACATCTTCGGAGCCGTAGATTGTGAGTGCGGGAGCACCGTCGATATGGGCAAAGCCCGCGCGGCGGTTTGTCATCTCCGAGAGATAGCAGTGATCCTCGTGAACATGGGTTATCAGCAGGGCGGGAATATCCGAAAAATCGATTCCGTAGCGAAGCTCGTGCATATATGAGTCGGCAGGGAAGTCGATGAGGATTTTCCCATCTATCAGTGCCTGCGAGCGCGTACGGATGTTTTTTCCGCCGAGCGCTCTTGCGCGATTGCAGTTGTCGCATTTGCAGAACATGGCAGGGATTCCTTCTGCCGCGGCTGTACCGAGATATTTGATTTTCATGGTTTTTCTCCTTTATATTATATCTGAAATGAAATAATTTACCTCTCTGCGCGAGCGCAGGGTGATTATGTCGGCGGTTTTGCAAGCCGAGAGCCGCTCTTTGATTTTCGGCATGTTCTTCTTTTTGAAATTCCATATATACGAGAGAAACTCTCTGTCTATCTTCTCGGGGCAACCCTCCGCCATATCGGGGCGCGTTTTTCCGCGATAACGGAGCACGCGGCGCATCACACCGAAAAGGCAGGTGAGGCGCGGGAAATCGAGGAAAATCACCGTATCGCATTTTGCAAGGCGCATCGGCAGAGTGCGGGAATAGTTTCCGTCTATTATCCACCGCGGCTTTTCAAGTTCCGCCACGAGCCGCGCATCGAAATCCTCTCTGTCAGACTCTATCCAGCCCGCATGCCACCAGAGCTTATCGAGATGGACGAGCGGAAGTCCCGTTTTTACCGAAAGCTCAAAGGCAAGCGTCGATTTGCCGGCACCGGGCGAGCCGATGATGAGAACCTTTTCCATAGTGCACATCCTGCTTTTTTACCCATATGATATCATAAAAAATCCATTCCGTCAATGCTTTTTACAATAAAAAAGGCGGTATTTTTCTGCCGCTGCGAGGATAATATACATCTGTATAAAAGTACAGACGCGGCGGGAAAACCCTTGCTGCGCCTGTACTTTTATCAAAAATAAAAACTTAAGGAGAAACTTTGCTTATCATATTGCCTTCGGCTCTTCGCCTGCGGGGACAGGGCAGGTATAGCCCTTTGCCGTGGCTTTTTCAAATTCGGCTTTCGCCGATGCGAGTGTTTCGGGTGAGGAAAAAAGGTCTATTGCCGTCGCGGCGAGCACCTTGCCCGCGCAGAGAACTGCCTTGTGACCTATTTCCGTTTTACCGCAGGAGACTATCTGCCATGAGTGCCCGGGAGTGGCATTCGGATATGATGCGACATGTATCTGCACCGTCGGCGTCTGCCAGCTTACATCGCCGACATCCGTCGAGCCGGGAGAGAACGCCGCATCTCCGCCGTAATAAGGGCAGAGGAAGGAATTCATGCTGTGACCTGCGGATTTCTGCATTGCTTCCACAGCTTCCTTTATCGCCTTATCGTATTCCGCGCCGGTGCCGCAGGCTTCCAAAGGAAGCCCTGCCGCGAGCTTATCCGCATAGTCAAGCTCGGCCTGCGTATACTTTGGCGTGCCTGTCTCTGCGAAATTATCGTATGCCAGCTTTTCGAGCGTGTGATTTGATATCGTATCCGCAGTGCCGTCGATAAAAACCTTTTCAAAGGCGGTCTCCGTCATCAGTGCCGCGCCCTCGGCTATCTTGTCCACGCGCTTTGCGAGAGCGACAGCCTCGTTCACATGGGGCGAACGCACCATATAGAGCACCGCGGCATGTGGCTGAACTACATTTGGCGAAAGCCCGCCGCCGTCGGTTATCGCGTAGTGAATGCGCGCGTTGTCCTTCATATGCTCACGCAGAAACTGAACGCCGACATTCATCAGCTCCACCGCGTCGAGCGCACTTCTGCCTTCTGCCGGATTGCCTGCCGCGTGCGCCGCCTTGCCCTTGAATTTATAGAGCACTTGAATGCAGGCATTGCAACCGCCTGTTACAACCTCATTACAGTCGCTTGGGTGCCATGTCAGCGCCGCATCGAGAGAACGCCATATATTTTCTCTTGCCATGAATGCCTTGGATGCGCCGCCCTCTTCACCGGGACAGCCGAAAAATATGACTGTGCCGTCCTTTCCGTTTTTTTCAAGCCAGCATTTTATGGCATAAGCCGCGGCGAGCGAACCCGCACCGAGCATATTATGCCCGCAGCCGTGACCGCAACCGTCGGTTACAAGTTCCTTTTGCTCGCAGAGACCGCCGACCTGCGAAAGACCGGAGAGTGCGTCAAATTCCGCTAGTATTCCGATGACGGGCTTGCCGCTTCCGTATGTGCCGGTGAAGGCGGTTTTTATGCCGCAGATGTTTTCTTCCGTTTCAAAACCGAGCTTTTTGAGCATATCTGTATAGAGCGCGGCTGATTGGTATTCCTTGAGCGAAAGCTCCGCATATTCCCATATTTTATCGCTTACTTCGGTAAAAAGAGAAGCATTTTCGTCTATTTTTCCGAGTGCATATTCTTTGATTTTTTCCATCTTTACAGCACCTTACTGAGAAATTCCTTTGTTCTGGGGTTCCGGGGATTGCCGAAAATTTCGTTTGGTGAGCCCTGCTCCGCGATGATACCGTCATCCATGAAGATGACTCTGTCTGATATCTCGCGTGCAAATCCCATTTCGTGCGTTACGATAACGCTTGTCATGCCGCTTTTTACAAGGTCCTTGATAACATCGAGAACCTCTCCTACCATTTCGGGGTCGAGAGCGGAGGTCGGCTCATCGAAGAGCATTACATCCGGCTCCATCGCGAGCGCACGGATGATGGCGATACGCTGTTTCTGACCGCCGGAAAGGGTGGAGGGATAGACATCTGCCTTATCCTGAAGCCCGATTCTCGCGAGCAGTTCCATCGCTTTTGCCTCCGCCTTTGCGCGAACCTCGGCGGGCGCATCGGGAAGCGGAAGCGGCGCTTTCTTTTCTTTTGTGAAAATATTGGAGAGCGCGATTATTCTGTTTTTGCGCTTTGTTTTTTTGTAGTTGGATATGCCGATTTTTACAGGGGCAAACATGATATTTTCCTTGACGGATTTATTGCCGAAAAGATTGAACTGCTGGAAAACCATGCCCATTTTTCTGCGGGCGAGGTTGATATCTATGCTGTTTTCGGCGAAGGTCTTTTTCATCAGGCGACGGTAAGCCTTGCCCTCGGCATTATGCTTTTCCCGAAGGAGATCCTCTTTCTTTATCTTCACTATTGCATCGGCATCGCTCATGCCGGCGGCTATGAGCTTGGCATATGTTTTGGAGGCGCGGATGATATCAAAATGCAGATAGGGGTCAACGGGAGTGAGCAGCTTGCCCTCCATCCATACCTCTCCGAAAGTCGGATGCTCGAGCAGGTTCATGCAACGCAGAAGCGTGCTTTTTCCAGAGCCGGAGGGACCGATTATCGATATCGCTTCACCCTGATTTATCTCTGTGGAAATGCCCTTGAGCACATGGAGCGAATCAAAATCCTTGAAAACATTTTTTATCTCAAGCATGGGATTTCATCCTCCTTTCGAAGACTTTGAGTATTTTGGAAAGAATGAATGTAAGCACGAAGTAAATCACGCCGACTATCATCAGGGTAGGCAGGGAACTGAATGTATTACCTTTAACGATCAGGTAAGAGGTCATAAGCTCGCCAACAAAGAATGTGGAGGCAAGCGAGGTTTCTTTGATTACGGTGATAAATTCATTGCCGAGCGCGGGGAGTATATTTTTTATCGCCTGCGGGAGGACGATATGTATCATTGTAACCGAAGCAGAGAGCCCGAGACTTCGGGAGGCTTCCGTCTGCCCTTTATCCACGGCTTCTATGCCCGAGCGGATTATTTCGGAAACATAAGCTGCGCTGTTGAGTACGAGAGCGATTGCTATGCAGGCAAAATCGGATAGCTTCAATGCAGGAAAGAGCATAGGAATGAGAAAGTATGCCACATAGAGCTGAAGCAGAATAGGTGTGCCGCGAATTATCTCAACTATAACCGAAACAATAAATTTAAGCACGCAGAGTCTGGATATTTTTGCCATGGCAAAAAGCGCACCTATCAGCGAGCCAAACGCTACCGTGATGATTGAGAGAAGGAGCGTAATTCCCAAGCCTTTGATCAAAAATATATCCCAGTATTCGACAAAAATTTTGCCCATGGATTGAAGTAATTCAATAAAACTCATAAAATTTGTTTCTCCGATAATAAAGCTTCGGGACTGCCGCGCAAGACACGACCGTCCCATAGCTGTTTATTCTTTATTTTACTATCTTGTTTCCGTCGTCATCATAGCCAAGGTCATCTGCCGTTTTAATCTTAGAATAGATCTGGCAAGCTTCGTACCAACTCTCATAGATATTTGCGGCTTTTGCCTTTGCAAGTGCGGCGTTTACTTTTTCGAGAAGTTCTGCATCGTTTTTATTGAGAAGCACGACATTGTTTTTGTATTTTTCGGCTACATCGAATTCAAAGCCGGATGCAACGAGCTTTTCGGGATTTTTACTAACGAATGCGTCACCGTTGCCCTTTGCAACCGCAAAAGCATCTACCTTGCCGAGCATAAGCGCTTCAATGCCTGTGTTTAGATCCTGAAAAGAAACGAGCTGGCTTTCGCCGAAAGTATCCTTTACAAGCTGTTCCTGAAGAGAAGTTCCCTGAGCACCGATTTTCGCACCCTTGAGCGACTCGGCGGTGGTGAACTTGCCTTCGTTTGCCTTTGTTGTGATGATAACTTGGTTGCTTTCATTTTCTCCCGCCTTATACCAGTCACTGATGAGGTAGTTTTCGGCACGCTCGGGCGTCCATGAGAAACCGGATATGCCAAGTGTTGCATTTCCTGTCTGAACCGCGATGAGGCAAGCGTCAAAGCTCATCGGTTTAATCTCGACATTCATGCCGAGTTCTTTTGCCAAGTAGTTGGCAAGGATAACATCAAAGCCTACATACTGATCCTGTCCTTTTTTTGCTGTGTCAACGAATTCCATCGGCGGAAAGTCAGGAGACATCGCAACTGTGAGTGTGGGGAGGCTGCTGTCTGTCTGCTTGTACTGATTAAGATATTTGGTGTATGCCGCATCGAGCGACTCCTCTGTCTTACCGCATGCGGTCATAGCGAGGCAGCCGAAAATAAAAGCGACTGCAAAAAGAATGGCGAAAAGTTTTTTCATTGTGTTGTTCCTCCGTAAATTTGGGTTGGTTTTGTTTACGGGCTTATCATACACCTTTTCCATCGATTTGTCAACCGCTTTTTGAATATTTATTTAAAAAATCTTAAAAAATACGCATATTTTCTTGAAAATTGCATATTTTATCGCATAAATCTTGATTTTATGCAAAAAAGTCCGCGATTTTGCATACCGTACCCGCTCCGAGAATGAGAATAATATCATTTTCGCCTGCGAGAGCGCGGAGCATCTCGGCGCATTTTGCATAATTTTCCGCATAATATCCGTTCTTTATACATTTTGCCATAGCCTGCGAGGAGATGCCGAGCGTGTCTGTTTCGCGCGCCGCATATACATCGAGCATGACTGCAGCGTCGGCTTCCGACAGCGCGGCTATAAAATCGTCGTATAGCGCATATGTCCGCGAATATGTATGCGGTTCAAAAGCGCATATCACTCTGCCGGAACAGATTCCGCGCGCGCAGGCGATGGTGGCTTCTATCTCGTCGGGATGATGCGCATAGTCTATATATATATCCGCGCCGCCGACGCTTCCTTTATATTCAAAGCGACGGGAAATGCCGGAGAAGGACGAAACGCCCGCGGATATTTCTTCATATGTCAGAGAGTGCATATCGCCTGCGGCACAGGCGGCGAGCGCATTATAAATATTATGCGCACCCGGGACAGAGAGGGAAATATCGGCAATCTTCCGCTCTCCGCGCATGACGGAAAAGGAGGCTTTTCCTTTATTATATGCGATGTTATCGGCGCGATAGTCGAGATTCTCTCCCGTTATGCCGAATGTGACGCGATGCGTGCAGGCGGCTGTCGCCGCGAGGGTATTTTCATCGTCGCCGTTCACGAGAGCCGCGCCGCCGCAGTTTACTGCGATATCGGCGTATTTTGCAAAGGAAGCTTTTATCTGCTCAATGCCCGAAAAATAGTCGGTATGGTCAAGTCCGATATTGAGTATCACGGCGAGCGTAGGGAAAAAGTGCAGGAAAGAATCCATATATTCGCACGCCTCGAAAATGAAAAAGTCCTTGCCGCCTAATCTGTAGGCGCCGTTCATATCGCTCATCTCCGCGCCGGAAACGACAGTCGGATTTTTTCCTGCCGAGAGAAAAAGCTGCGAAATCATGCCCGTGGCACTCGATTTGCCGTGCATGCCGGCAACGCCGATTCTCGCACGGTAGTTTTTCATGATATCGCCGAGGAGCGTCGCCCTGTATATAATAGGAAGATTTTTGCGCTTTGCCATTGAAAGCTCGGGATTGTCGGCATGTATGGCACCTGTATATACCACGGCGTCATAGCCCTCGATATTCTTTTCATCATGCCGCGGGAAAACGGGAATATCTGCGGCTTTCAGTTTATCTGTGAGCGCACTTTCGGCTCTGTCCGAGCCTGCGACATCGTAACCTGCCTCCTTGCAGATAAAGGCAAGAGAGGACATACTTATCCCGCCTATCCCTATGAAGAATATTTTTTTTGCATTGCCGAGGCAATCTATCTTATGCAAGCTCATGGGAAAATCTCCTCAGAAATCGCCCGAAAGCGATGTTTTTTTCGGATTTGTTAAAATATTTATTACTTCTAATTTGTATAATGTTCACATTTGCGCTGTATAATAGAGCCATAGACAAAAAGTTCCAACTTGGAGGTTTAAAAAATGATCATCACAGATGTAAAAATCAGAAAAACTTTTGAAGAAGGCCCTATGAAGGCTATAGTATCCGTTACATTCGATAACGAGCTTGCGCTTCATGATATCAAAGTCATAAATGCTCGTGAAAAGCTCTTCGTTGTTATGCCCAGCAGAAAGAATCCCGACGGTACCTTCAGAGATATCGTTCATCCCATCAATGCCACGGCAAGACAGAACCTCGAATCAGCCGTTATCGCCGCTTATAATGAGTACCTCGCTACAGAGGCTCTCGAAAAATCCGAGGCAGGCTCAGCCGCAGATACCCTTGCATACTGATATATACCGGATAATCGCTCCGAAGGCGCAAGCCTTCGGAGCATTTTGTTTATCAGTATCCGAATTTTCCGCTGAGACTGTCATCGTTTTCTATCCAGTCCGATACGCGATATACCGTGAAGTCTGTCGGCGTATTACGGACGATGACGGTTTCGATACCCGCGTTTATCACCTGACGCTTGCACATCATGCATGAGCAGGTATCGGGAACAAGCTCACCCGTTTTCGCGTCCTCGCAAGCCATATAGAGCGTGGCACCGAGCATCTGATCGCGCGCGGCGGAAATGATGGCGTTTGCCTCCGCATGGACACTGCGACACATTTCATAGCGTTCGCCGCGGGGAATATTCATCGCGTCGCGCATGCAGTAATTGAGGTCGTTGCAGTTTTTGCGTCCTCTCGGCGCGCCGTTGTAGCCTGTCGAGATAATGACATCGTTTTTCACTATTATCGCGCCGTAACGCTTACGCAGGCAGGTGCTTCTCTTTGATACCGTCTGCGCAATATCGAGATAATAATTTTCCTTGCTTGTTCTTTCCATCATTTTTCATCTCCTTTGTTTTTTATGCTTTCAAATATGTTCCACGGGAAGATTTCCGGCGGGCTCGCACGGAAAATATGCTCGCTTTCCGTAGCGGGAAAATCCGCCTCGTATGACCAGAGCGCGAGAGGTGCTTTTGTTTTGCTTCCGTATTTTCCGTCGCCGACTATCGGGAAGCCCATATGCGAGAGCTGTGCGCGAATCTGATGCGTCCGCCCTGTGAAAAGACGCACATCAAGAAGGGAATATTCTGTGCCGCCGGAAAATACCGTCTCTTTTTGAGTATATTCCAGAACTGCTTTTTTTGCGCCTTTTACCGAACTTTCGACAATAGCGCTTTTTCCCGAATATTTATCGAAAATGAGAAAATCCTCAAGCCTTGCCGCGCTTTTTTCGGGCTTTCCCGCAACTACGGCAAAATATCGTTTGATAAAGCAGCCGTCGGCGGCGATTTTCGCAAACTTTGCCGCGGCGGCGGAATTTTTTGCATACAGCATGACGCCGCCTGTCACCTTATCGAGCCTGTGAACGGGAAAAATGTCGCTTCCTGTCTGCTTCTTCAGCAGTGCAGTCATGTCTTCGCCGCCGCTGTTGTCGCTCTGCGACGAAATTCCCGCAGGCTTGACGGCGACTATGAAATTTTTATTTTGAAAAAGAATATCAATCATGATCAGAGCGAGAGCAAGTATTCCGCTATCGCATGGGCGAGCAGGGCGTGTCCCGCATCGTTGAAATGAAGCCCGTCGGGCATATATTTTTCGCGCGTAGCGGCGTTGCTCGGATCGAGCGCGAGTTTTTCCGCCATGCGGCAGACCGGAATGCCGAAGCGCGCGCCGCTTTCCTCTATGATTTTCACATAGCCGGAGAGGGGAAGCGCATCCGGCTTTTTCATCGGGCGCGATGAGGGAATGTCATCGGTGTGTCTGTCGATAAAGCAGTGTGCGGGAGTGAAAAACACTATCTGTGCCTTCGGGAATGTATTTATCAGGAAATTCATGAGAAAATTCACGCCGCCGCAGAATGTAGCGGGAGTTTTATCCGCCTGCGTGCCTATCGGTGCATCGCCGTGAATATAGTCGTTGATGCCGCCGAAAACGACGATGATATCGGATTCGGGTGCGATATCGTAGGCTCTGCCGCAGAAGCAGAGGTCATGGCGAGGCTTTTCGGATGGCACACTCTGATGTGCTATCCGCGTTCCGCCGACGCCGTAATTATGTACTGAAGCTCCGTATTCGCTCGCTATAACATTGTCAAAGCGGCAGTTTGTCCTGTCCTCTACCATATATCCCTCGGTTATGCTGTCGCCGAGAAAGCTGATTATTTTATTTTTTATTTCCATTTAACTACCTTCTGTAAAAGAATATTATTATATATAATACCATAAAAAATCGTGTAAGTCAATAAAAAGTCGTGTAAGTCAATAAAAAGCACTTTTTATCGTATTCACTTTTTCTCTCGCCGAAATCCGTCTCTGCCGTACGGATGTACGGCGACGAAACGGATATTCGACGATTCTGCGCATTTTTATCTATTTCCAAATCGGGAATGCTGAAAAAGTGCAGACCGAAAAATTCTCATCAATAATAAAGTTTTTGCCCGCATGGCTTAGAATTTGCTATTGTGCAAACCTACCAATACGAGTGAAAATTCTTTGACAAAGCAGACAAAAAAGCCGCTTCTCGGGGAGAAAATTTGCGGTTTCGGTTTTAATTCTTGCAAATTTTATCAAATTGATAATTCGTGTTGATTTTGGAAAATATATATGATAAAATAAAAATATAATGTCGGTTTTTGCCTTTTCGGCAAGAATATCTATTAAAAAAACAGGAACAATTTATGTCAATAATTGAATTTATAAGTCGGGCTGTGCAAAATCCGATGCTTCTTGTAGCATCGGTTCTGACGCTCGGTGTTATTCTGGTGAACGGATGGACGGATGCGCCGAATGCCATAGCAACCTGCGTTTCGACAAAGGCGATAGGCGTGCGCAAAGCTATCGTGATGGCGGCGGTTTTCAATTTCTTCGGCGTGCTTGCCATGACCTCGCTCAATCATTCCGTTGCCATGACCATATATAATATGGTCGACTTCGGCGGCGATGCGCATCTCTCGCTCATTGCACTCTGCGCCGCAATGGCGGCTATAGTGATATGGGCGACGGCGGCATGGTATTTCGGCATACCGACAAGCGAGAGTCATGCACTCATAGCCGGTCTTTCGGGTGCGGCAGTCGCTATTCAGAACAGCTTTTCCGGCATAAACGGCAGGGAATGGATCAAGGTAATCTACGGCATTGTGCTTTCCACGGTGCTGGGCTTTACGCTCGGCTTTCTTTCCGCAAAGCTGACGGTGCTTCTTTTCCGCGACAAAAACAGACTGAAATCGGAAAAATTTTTCTCGGGCGCACAAGTCGCGGGTGGAGCGGCAACGGCTTTCATGCACGGTGCGCAGGATGGGCAGAAGTTTATGGCAATATTTATGCTCGGTGCGGCTTTTTCAAGCGGGCAGACCGAGGCGTCCTCTTTTAATGTGCCGATATGGCTGATGGTGGTATGCTCGCTCGTGATGGGACTCGGCACCTCTATAGGCGGCTACCGTATAATAAAATCAGTCGGCATGGATATGGTGAAACTCAAGCCATATCAGGGCTTTGCGGCAGATCTCTCCGCCACGCTCTGCCTGCTTTTCTCTTCACTTACCGGAATTCCGGTAAGCACCACGCATACAAAAACGACTTCAATAATGGGCGTTGGTGCGGCGCGGAGAATGAGTAATGTAAACTGGGGTGTCGTCAAGGATCTTGTGCTGACATGGGTTTGCACGTTCCCCGGATGCGGAATACTCGGATTTCTCATGGCAAAGCTCTTTTTGCTGATATTTGCATGAGCGGCAAAGCGTTTTAAAAATGAATTCATTCCGAAAAGGAGATAATTATGGCAAAGAACAGAAACGATTATTTTGAGCTTGTGAAAACTCAGGTGAGCTATTGCGTGCAGGCTTCGGTACTACTCGAAGATATACTCGGCAGTTACGCTACCTGCAATCTTGAGGAACAGCGCGAGCATATGCATGATATCGAGCATAAAGCCGACGAAATCCATCACGATATCCTTTCGTCGCTTTCCGCGGAGTTTATCACTCCCATAGATCAGGAGGATATTCTGCGGCTCGTGCAGATAATAGATGATGTTACTGATGCACTTGATGAGGTTGTGCTGGAATGTCATATGTTCCATATCGCAGAGCTGCCGCAGGGTGTGCATGCTTTCGGTAAGATAGTGAACCGCTGCGTAAAAGCACTCTATGAGGCGGCAGGCGAGCTGAAAAGCTTCAAGAAGCCCGAAAAGCTCCGCTCACTTCTCGTGCAGGTGAATACTATCGAGGGCGAAGCCGATGCGGCTTATTCGGAGGCGATATATAAGCTTTTCGGTGAGGAGACGGACGCGAGAAAGCTGATAGGAGGGAAGGCGGTTTATGACTGCCTCGAAAATTGCTGTGACCTCTGCGAGCATGCCGCCGATGTTATAGACCAGATAATAATCAAAAATACATGAAGGACTGCGAAAGAGCAGACCGAAAAAGGCAGGGGACTCCTGCCTTTTTTCATAATAATATTTTTGACTCTTTGTCAATAGTTCGGGTGAAATAAATCCGAGAAGTAAAGAGACAACAAACAAAGACCGTACCTGCAGGTACGGTCTTTGCTGCGGAAATCCGCATTGTTAACTTTTTTAATCGCAGGCTATACTCCTCAGCCGAGAACTCTGACGGAAGCAGCATCTGCTTTATTTACGAAGGAGATACAGGTATTGCCAGCATTGAGCTTGAGGGGTGTACCGTCTGCATATGTGAGAACGAGAGGCGTTGTTTCGCCGGATTTGCTCCATCTGATCTCGATAGCCTTGCCTTCGCTTATATACATACCTGTGCCGCTGCCGATAACAACGATATCAGCGAGGTTGGGATCCTCTTTTGTGCCGGTATAGTTTGTAACCTGAGTATTGAGAGTGATAAGATTTTTGAAGGAGAGCTGTTCGCCTGTCACGGCATCCTTGTGGGCACTGCCGTCCTGATTGCGGTAGTATCTGCCGTTTGTATATGTGTACTCAACATTTTTGCTTCCCGTTGCTTTTTCGAGAGAGAAGGAAACGATAACTCTGTTTGCTGTCTGTGCATTCGGCATATTTGCGGATGTGCCGTATGTCATGAAGCTGAGACTTTCGCTCTTTGAGCGGTCTGCACTGAAGCCCTTGACATATGTGCAGAGACCATATTTGAGAGTGTCCTTGAAAGCGCTTGATACGAAAAGCGTATCCCACTGGAGATCCTTGCGAGCGCCGTAATTCTTGATAGTGCCGTACTTTTTGCCGCTTTCAGCCTGGGAGAAGCGAGCCTCATCCTTGGTGTTTACATATCCGTAGTAAATTTTGCCCTTGGAAGAAACATAACGGCCGTAAAGTCTTTCGGCTATGGAAGCGAAGAGCTCGTTTGTGGAGGGAGAAGCTACTATAGCGCCGCTGTGACAAACGAGGATGGCGTCATGGTTGAACGCGCTGAAGATATGATAATCTCTGCCGGAGCGGAGATTGCATATCGGGTTGAGATCGTCATAATCCGCAATAACAGCCATGAAACGGGTGATACCGGGAGCTACGAGACCCTCATAGAGGATATCGGCCTGAGTAAGACCGGACTGACGGGGATAAGCGAACTGGATATTGTCAACAATGACAGCTATCGGACGCTTTGCGGAAACATCTTTCTTGCAGGGAAGACCTGTAAGAGGATTTGTATATTCGCCTGACGGGGGAACTACGGGTTTTGTGGACGAAGCCGTTGTAGAAGTATCATTTGTAGCGGTTGTTTCGCTGCTTTTTGTTGTTTCAGATGATGATGTGCTGTCTCCGGATGTAGGGATGGTCCATACGGGATCCGTGGTGGTCTGGGTCGGATCCGGCTGTTTCTTACCGCAGCCGGATACTAAGCAACCTACTGCCACAAGGGCAATAACGAGAGCAAAAACCACGATTAACTGTTTAAATTCTCTTTTCATTTTTCCAACTCCTGTTTTTTTGTATCACGAGCGATACCTTAATACAATTGTATTATACCACTCTTTTGTTCAATTGTCAAATCTTTTCTTAAAGAAAAGCATAAAATTATTCCGTCATTTTTTGTGCGATTTTTTCAATTCCCGCAATTTTACGAAAAAATCCGATAAAAGACGGGAACATTCTTCCTCCATCAGTCCGCCCGTCACCTCGGGCTTATGATTGTAGCCGACTGCAAGAAGGTCTGTCTTTGTACCGAGGGAGCCTGCCTTTTCATCCCGCGCACCGAAAAAAACGCGCCTGATGCGGGCATTTATTATCGCGCCCGCACACATCGGGCAGGGCTCAAGCGTGACATAAATATCGCATTTATGCAGTCGCCAGCCGCCGAGTGTACGGCAGGCTTCGTCTATTGCCTTGATTTCGGCATGACAAAGCGCATTTTTGTCTGTTTCTCTCGTATTGCAGCCTCTGCCGACTATCACACCGTCGCATACGACAACGGCACCGACAGGCGTTTCGAGCAGAGCCTCCGCTTTTTTCGCCTCTTTTATCGCTTCGAGCATAAATTTTTCTTCCATATGCGCCTCACTTGAAAAAAATCTGATGCACCATGGCTGAAATGACATACAGCAAAAGCACGGGAGAGAGCATCTCCGTTGCACCTGTTTCGGCATCCTGCGCCACTTCTTTTTTCAGTGCACGCAACAGACGCGGCATCGTTATCAGGGTTGCCGCGAGACATACGGCGGCAAATGAAAGCGTCACTATATTGCAGGTGCGCACCGTGCAGAAGGTTGAGAGCACACCGGAGGCATAGGCTGTCAGATTGTTGAGAAAATGCACAGCCATAACAATGACAAACGAGCCTGTTTTCAGATAGGCGGCTCCGAGAATAAGACCGCAAACGAAGGTGTAAGGAAATTTTTCCGCCGAGAAATGCATCAGCGCAAAGAGAAGCGCGGAGATTATCATCGCGGCAGACCTGTTGTATACGGCGAGCTTTCCCGCTATCATGCGGCGCATCAGATATTCCTCGAGAAATGCAGGCATGGCTATCAGCAGTACTGCGGAAAGAATGCGCTCAAGAAAGGTATCCGGAACAGCCGATGCCTCTGAAGGAAAAATCAGCGAATATGAAAGCCCGAAAAGGAATATCGCCGTAAAGCTTGCGACAAAAACCGCAAAATATTCCGAGCCGCAAAATGAGATATGGCACGAATAGTCCTCGAGAGCGAGCTTTTTGCCGCCGAATTTCATTATGAGTATCGGTATGCCGAGCCGAAGCACGGTAAACAGTATGGAAATGCCTACCTTGAGAGCGCCTTCAAGCCCCGACAGTATAACGGAGCTTGCAATGTGGAGAAGCATGTGGCACAGCATTGCTACCGCCGCAAGCGAAGCTGTCGTTTTTGCTTTGTTTTTCAATTCGCACCTCCCCGACCTTCTTTTCTATAATATTATCATAAAACCGCATTTTTGGCAATATGATTTTTAATTTTATTAAAAAAAGCGTAAAAATACAAAAAAATCGGGGCTTTTTGTATTGAAATTCCGCGCCCGAAACGCTATAATAAATATGTTAAACCAAAAAATAATTCCACAGGAGATTTTTTCTTATGAACGGATACAAATGGTACGGACATTTCGAGGGCGACGGTTCCACCTTTGTGATAACGGAGCCGGAGACTCCCCGCCACTGGTATAATTATATGTATAATGACGAGTATGTCACCTTCACATCGCAGGTCGGCTTCGGCGAGGGCTTCGCGCAGGACGATATGGGCAGAAGGATACCGCTCCTCTCAAACAGAAACATTTTCATCTGCGACGGCGGACAATCATGGAGTGCCTTCGGTCTGCCGATAGGCTACGGCTACACCGATTTTTCCTGCGCTCACAGCAACGGAAGCAGTGTCATCTCCCTTTTATATAATGATGTAAAGAGTGCTGTCCGCATTTTCGTGCCGAACGAGGGTAAATACGAGATATGGAGCGTCACGCTCACAAATAATTCCGATAAAGCGCGCGTCATGAAGGTTATTTCCTATGCAAAGACCGAGCTGGATGATCCTTACAAGCCGCAGGGCTACAATCTCGCATGGGGCGGCTTCAATAAGGCGAAAAACGCCGTTTTCGGCAGGTATTATATGCCTTTCTACAGCAAGCGCAACCGTCCGGTCTGGGGCTATATGGCTTCCTCCGAGGAGGCAACCGGCTTTGATGCGAGAAGAAATGCTTTCATCGGTCCTTACGGCGACGAGCAGCATCCCGTCGCTCTGCGCAAGGGAAGCGGTTGCACCGGAAGCGACTGCAATTCCGAGAAGCTCTGCTATGTTCTCGAAAATACGCTGACACTCGGTGCGGGCGAGAGCAGGACGGTTCATTATATAGTCGGCGCGGCACTCTCCGAAGATGAATTTTTACGCCCCACTGACGAATCCGTTGCGAGCGAATTTGCCTCTATGGAGAAGAAATATGCGCTCCGCCTGCATGATGTCGAGATAGAGACGCCTGTTGAGCATCTCAATTATCTCTACAACGGCTGGCTCCGTTATGCCACGGATATGGGCAGCCGTTGGGCACGCGTGCGTCACAACGGATATCGCGATATGACCAGCGACACGGAATGTCTCGCCGCGATAAATCCCACGCTCGCATGGGAGCGCATGAAGCGCGTGCTTTCCTATCAGTATGAAAACGGCTATGCGCCGAGAACGATAATCGGCGGCAATATCGCAGACAGAAATTTTGCCGACAATACCGTATGGATGACCTTTGCCGTTCATACGATAATCCGCGAGCTGGGCAAGCCCGAGCTTCTGCTCGAAGAGGTCAGGTTCAATAACGGCTCGTGCGGCTCCGTTTACGAGCATATACGTCGCTCCGTGGATTATCTCTACAATTTCCAAGGCTTGTACGGTCTTGTCCGCATATGGGGCGGCGACTGGAATGACTGCGTAAACTATGCGGGTCTGGGCGGAAAGGGCGTTTCCGTATGGCTCTCGATAGCATGGGTACGCGCCGCGAAAATGCTCGCGGAAATCGCCGACTGGCTCGGCAAGAGCGCGGATGCCAAGCTTGCGCGCGAGCGCGCCGCAATCATGGAGCGCCGCATAAACGAATACGGCTGGGACGAAAAGGGCGGCTACTATATTTACGCCCGCACCGATGACGATATAAAGATGGGTGCTTCCGACTGCGAGGAGGGCAGAATATTCCTCATTCCTCAGCTCTGGTCTGTTTTCGCCGGCATGGGCGAGCGAGCCACGGAAGCTATGGATAAGGCGGAGGAGATACTCGAGACGGATCTCGGCATACGCCTTGCTTATCCCGCATATTCTCATCAGTACAGCTATATCGGCTCCATGGCGGAAAAGATGCCCGGCGTTCAGGACAACGGCGGTATCTATCTGCATCCCTCCGCATGGAAGCTTGCCGTGGACAGCATCCTCCGCCGTCCCGACCGCGTGGAGGAGGGCATAAAGAAGATGCTCCCCTCAGATACGGATTATGCCGTAAAATGCGGCGAGCCTTATGCGATGTTCAATTCTTATTTCGCGCCGGAAACGGGCTACCGCGCAGGCACGCCCGGTCAGAGCTGGAGAACAGCATCAAGCTCATGGATGCTCAAGAGCATCACGGAGTATGTTTTCGGTCTGCACGCGGAGCTTGGTGGTCTGCGCATAGATCCCTGCCTGCCGCTCTCATGGAAGAACAGCAAAATAACAAAGGTATTCCGCTCCTGCCGCTATGAGATAACATTCCTCGGAAACGGAGAGGGGAGCGATGTCCTCGCCATGGAGATAAACGGAAAGCCCGCAAGCTGTGAAAACAATATCATTCCCGCAGTCGCAGGGGAGACACTCAGGATTACCGTTCATCTCGGAAGGAAATAATCATGGCTAAGCTATATTTCAAATACGGCGCGATGGGTTCATCGAAATCCGCGAATGCGCTGATAACAAAATTCAATTACGAAGAGCGCGGCATGCGCGTCTGGCTGATAAAGCCCGCTACCGACACACGCGACGGAGAGGGACTTATTGCCTCACGTATAGGTCTCTCGGCAAAGGCGGATATCATCTCTCATGAGGAGAGCATAATCGCCCTGCTCGATAAAATGAGCGGGATTGATGTCATAATAACGGACGAATGCCAGTTTTTCACTCCGGAACAGATAGACGAGCTGCGCGAGATAGTAAATTTCCGCGATATTCCCGTGCTTTGCTTCGGACTGCGCACAGACTTCATGACGCATCTTTTTCCCGGAAGCAGGCGGCTTCTTGAGGTTGCCGATTCGATAACGGAAATAAAAACCATCTGCTCCTGCGGCGCAAAGGCTATAGTCAATGCGCGAATTGATTCCGAAGGTCATGTGATAACCTCGGGCAGTCAGGTTTTCATAGGCGGAAACGACAGCTATGTCGCCATGTGCCATAAATGCTGGTCGCGAGCGATAAAAAGCGGCGAAAAGGTAAAATAACATATCGTGACAACATATCGCAAAATGCCGCATCGCGGCATTTTGCATATTTGCTTATATTTATTCAAGGAGAAACATCATGAAAAAATCTTATGAAACAGAGCTTCCCGAGGGATATTCGGAGGCATATACGGTCGATGCCAAAAACGGCAGAACCGTAATCATCATGAATCTCGCCTGCCTTGCGATAACGGCGGCGATAATCGCCATCGCATGGCTTATCATCAAGCCGAATAATTACTTTGAAAACTATGACTTTTTGCACAGCATCATTTTTATTGCGGCTATGCTTCTGTATATCGTACTGCACGAACTGACACACGGAATCGCATACAAGCTGACAACCGGAAGAAAGCTCACCTTCGGCTTTACGCTTTCTGTAGCGTATTGCGGCGTACCGGATATCTATGTCTACAGAAAAGCGGCGATGACAGCGCTCCTTGCACCTTTTTTCGTGTTTATTCCCGTCTTTCTCATTCCCTCATTTCTATTTGCAAACGCGTGGGATAAGTTTTATTGCTCGGTGCTTTTCGCCATGCATATCGGCGGATGTGCAGGCGACCTGTATGACACGATATTATATATTTTTAAGTTTCGCTCGCCCGATACTCTGATGCGCGATACGGGACCGAAGCAGACCTTTTACACGAAATAATAAATATAGGCGTACTGCAATTGATATGCCCTCCAAAAGTCAGACACTTCCGGAGGGCATGCTTTTATAGGGAGTGGGAGAGCAAAATCACAAAAGATATACTTTCAGCCTTGACTCCCAACCGCCGGAGGGCAAGTATGAACTTAGTTTTTTTATAAACGGTATACGCTGTACTGTACCGATTGAAATGACATATCAATAAATGAGAAATACCTGCCGGAAACCATATAAACGCAAAAACAGGACTGCGCCGCAGTCCTGTTTTTTTTGTGTCAATAAACTTATTCCTCTTCTTTTGCGAGATGGTTTAGCGTTTTCTTTGCCATTTCAGAGATGGAGACAGTGCCAACGCCGAAGATGGATGTATGCAGTGTGTCGCCAACCTGCGCTGTCCATTCCGCAGGAAGTGCGGCGGCACCGAGCATTACGCCGAGAACAGAGCCCGCAGTTGCCGCGTTACAGTCGGTATCAAAGCCGGGAGTAACAGCCATGCATATTGTCTTGCCGTAGTCCTTTTTACCAAAGAGAAGTGACATTGCCACTATCTCGGCATTGGAAATGGTGTGGCACCAGTCGTGACCGTCCGCCTCGTTCCATCTTGTGCGGATATCGTTCATGCAGTCATCATAGCTCATGCCGCTGTCATAATAGTCGATGATTCTGTTAACAGCCTCGTAGAGACGGGAGGTTTTCGGAACATATGCAAGACCGCCGCGGATAACGGATTTGATATCATCCGAGCCGAAAGCACAGGCTATCATAGCAGAAGCCCACATTTCGCCGTAGATACCGTTTTTCACATGTGAAATGCTTGCATCGCGGAATGCCATATCGGCGGCTGTTTTCGGGTTACAGGGATTGATATAGCCGAAATAGTCGCCGCGTATCTGGGCGCCTATCCATTCGCGGTAGGGATTCTTGTAATGAGCTGATGCCGGCGGAAGATATCCGTTTACAAAGTTGCGGAAAGCAACGCGTTCTGCCGTGCAGTATGCATCCTTGGACTGAAGCTTGAGCCATGCCGATGCAACATCTGCTGCGGTGAACTCTCTGCCGTAATCCTTGATTATTCTGTAGCCGAGAACGATATAGTTTGTGTCGTCGTCAACGGGCATGGCGAGATAATCCTTCGGATATGCGCGCTTGTTTATCGGGAATGAAAGTCCGTTGCAGACCTCCTCTGTCATTTCCTCGCGGTTAAGATATCTGTGAAGCGGATAGTTGCCTGTGCGCTTGAGGATGCAGCCGAGCGTACCCTTGTGAATGCCTTCTACAGGCTTGCCGAGCAGACAGCCGCAGATTCTGCCGAGCCAACCGCCGTGAATTTTATCGAGCAGAGCATCACCGTCGGGGGCTGTGCCTTCACATTTGTAGCCATCGCCGAGCTCGAAAATCTTATCAAGCTCTGAAGGCTCTGTATACTTATAATTGCGTACGGGAGGAGCATTTTCCACAATGCGGAAAATGATGTTTGCCGCATCGTCCTTTTCCGGAGTGTCGGGCATGGAGTTTACCGCATCGAAGAATTTTTCGTAAACGGAAACGTCCTTGCCTTCATCAAGGCACTGACGGTATTCTATAGGGAGCTGCTTGAAATAAGCCTCCCATGTCGGCTGCTTGGAATATGTGGGAAGAGTATTGTGCGTTATGCGGAGAAGCTCTGTATCGCGCGAATCGATACCGCTGAGGAGATAGTCTACGGAAACATCGAAAAACTTTGCTATGGCGACAAGATTTTCAATATCGGGCATGGAAGCGCCGGATTCCCATTTCTGTATAGCCTGACGCGAAACGGAGAGTGCCTCGGCGAGCTTTTCCTGAGAAATGCCGACCTTGGCTCTGAGCTTGTAAACGGTTTCATTGAACAGCATAATTACACCTCATAAAATATATTGGTATGCTCTAATAATACAACCTTGCATCGTTTTTTGCAAGCAATTGTTGTGCACTTTCTTTGACAACTGCAGGTAGCATACAAAATAAGCGCGGAGACTTGATTTTCGCCGATTTTTATGATATATTTAAGGTAAAAAGAGAAAAACAACCGACAGTTGAGCGGAAAAACGCCATATGGTTGAGCAAAAACAACTGTTAATCCCTTAAAACACGCCTTTTTCAGTGGTAAAATAGAGCCATCAAAACGAAAGGAGACATACGGATATGTCACAAACACTTGGTGAAAGAATAGCAAGCTTAAGAAAGAAGGCAGGACTCACACAGGAGGAGCTGGCAGAGAAGCTCGGTATTTCTCCGCAGGCTGTTTCAAAATGGGAAAACGATATTTCATGTCCCGATATCATGAGTATTCCGAATGTGGCAAAGATTCTCGGAGTGAGCACGGATACGCTTCTCTCGGGTGAAGCGGCGGCGCCTGTTTCATATGTTCCCGAGGGGCAGCGCAAGAAGACAGACGATATGTTTATGCGTCTTTTGCTCACGGTTGACGACAGCGACGGAGACAATGTGAAAATCAGGATAAATCTGCCGCTGGGCGTGGTTAAAACAGCACTTGATGCGAATATGGTTTCTTCTGTAGTTAATATCGGAGATAAAGGAAAGCTCAGGGATGTCGATATGAACAAAATCATTTCGCAGGTTATTGAGATGGCAGAGAAAGGGCTCATGGGCAATCTCATGGAGCTGGATGTCGGCGGCGAGGACAAAGTTCATATGGAATTTTTTGTAGAGTAAGCCATGAAAATCAAGATAAAAGATGAGAATAAAACCATAGGCTTTGCTTTGCCGAATGCGTTTCTTCTCGGGTCGCTCGGCGCGAATTTCATCACGCGGAAAATAAATAAAAGCAACGCGAAAAAAGGTATACCCACGCGCGTATCGGCGCGTGATATGCGAAAGATATTTCGCATGCTCCGCCGCGCGAGGAGAAAAGGAAAGCACATTCTCGAGCTTGAGGTCGGGGATGACGTGAAGATAGTGATTTAATAAGCGGAAAACAGGACTGCATCGCAGTCCTGCTTTCTGTTTATTTACGTTCCGTCTGTTTTTTCCATTTCGGAAGCATTGACGCTTCGCGACGGTGGCGGTTGTATTCCGATTTCGGATTTACAAACTGACGCCAGTCGAGATCGCCGCGCTCAAGCGCACATATAATCGTCTCCGCGGTGGCTATGTTTGTAGCTACGGGAGTATTGTGTATATCACATTCGCGGACAAGACCGCTGTCCGTGAGAAGCTCATTGAAATCTGCCGTTGTATTGTTATCACGGAAGTACAGGAGGATATCTATCTCATTATATGCTATTCTGGACATTATCTGGTCTATGCCGCCCTGCCTGCCGGGCAGAAGCTGCTCAATCTCGAGTCCCGTGGCATCGGAAACCATCTTGCCCGTTGCTTTTGTAGCGCATATATGATGCTTTGCCAGAACGCCGCAGTAAGCTATGCAGAACTGAACCATAAGCTCTTTCTTTGCGTCATGTGCTATAATAGCTATTTCCATATTTTTTTCCTTTCGTTGCTTCGGAAAACGGCATACCGAAGCGTCGTTATTTTATTTCCTTCAGTTTGCGTATATGAGAGAAAAGCGGAACGGATTCGCCGAGCGTTCTTCTCGCGATATTTTCAAAGGCATTTGTAATATTATGAGAGAAAAGCTCATCTGTGAGTGCGCCATCGTTGCCCGCATAGATAATCTCGGGATCATACGGCACGGCGCCGATAAGCCGCACGGATGCGCTCTCCACCATTTCGAGCACATCTCGCTTTGCTGTCTTCACGCTCCTGCCGCTAAGCTTATTTACGATAAGTCTCATGCGGGAAACGCCCTTGGTATAGAGAAAAGAGGCTGTCCTTTCCGCGGCGCGTATGGCGGCACGCGAGGGGGAAACGATGATATATGCCGTATCCGCGACGGAGGCGGAGAGCAGAAGCGGTTCGCCGACGCCACCGGGGGTATCTATGAATATGAAATCGTATCTGCCGCTGTCCCTGTACTCGGCGACGGCGCGACGGAAGGCAAATGCCGTGAATCTGCTGTCAAACGAATACGGTGCGGGGACGAAAAACAGATTTTTGCTTCTTCTGTCCGCGATGACCGCACGCTCGGGCGTTACTCTGCCGAAAATGACATCGCCTATATCATAGAGTGCTTCATCGGAGAGACCGAGCAGGATATCCATGCATCTGTTTCCGAAATCGCAGTCTATGACGAGCACGCGCTTTCCGAGGAGAGCCACCGACATGGCAAGATTGGCACATACGGTAGATTTGCCGACGCCGCCCTTGCAGGAGGTGAAAAGTATCACTTTTGTTTTTGATGAAAGACTTTCGTTTTCCATTAAAAATCGCCTCCCTCACATTTTTCTGACAACTCTTTTATTATTTTATCACCTTGAAGCCTCTTTGTCAACGGAAATGAGTCAAAATATTAAATATGTTGCAAATATCACAAAAAACAAGCGAATATATTATTTAATTATTACTGTCTCCAGTGTAGCAAAGGCTTCTTCTTCGAGAGCGACAACGTCAACTCGCGCTTCTTCGTTTTCGACCTTGTATATCTCGGGCTGGGTGCGCGGATGAGCGGGCGTGAAAACGGTACAGCAATCCTCATAGGGGAGGATTGAGGTCTCAAAGGTATCTATTTTGCGTGAAATTTTTACTATATCTTCCTTATCCATGCCGATGACGGGACGGAAAACGGGCATATTCACCACACTGTCCGTGACGAGGAGCGCTTTCATTGTCTGGCTTGCCACCTGACCGATGCTCTCGCCTGTTATGAGCGCATCGCAGGAAAATTTATTTGCCGTGCGCTCCGCAAGGCGCATCATGAAGCGACGCAGGAGCAGAGTGAAATAGTCCTCATCGCAGTTGTCGCGCAGAACCTCCTGAATATGCGTGACGGAAATGATATGGACTCGGATTTCGCCCGCATAGCCCGCAAGCTTTGCGGCGAGGTCGAGAACCTTTTGTCTTGCGCGTTCGCTCGTGTAGGGGAAGCTCTCAAAATGCATCGCATCTATGCGCACGCCGCGCTTTGCCATCATGAAGCCGGCGACGGGGCTGTCGATACCGCCGGAGAGAAGCAGGAGTCCCTTGCCGTTTGAGCCGATCGGCATGCCGCCTACGGCGCGTTCCTGACCCGCGCAGATATATGCGGCAAAATCGCGTATTTCAACTCTGACGCAGACCTGCGGTGCGTGAACATCGACTCTGAGCGCGCCGCCCGCGGCTTCGAGTATAGCCGCGCCGACCTCGGCGGATATTTCCGGCGAGGTGAAAGGAAATTTCTTGTCGGAGCGCTTGGATTCCACCTTGAAGGTGCGCACGCCCGAGAGATAGGGCATAAACACGGTGCCTGCCGCCTCGAGTATGGCGTCCATATCCTTTGGCAGCTCTATCGCACGGCTGACGGCGGAAACGCCGAAGGTGTTCTTTGCCGCCTCGTATGCCCCCGTGATATCGCAGGTTTCCTCGAGCGGCTCGATATATGCCGTGCTCTGTATATAATAAATTTTGAATTTGCCGAACTGCGCCGTGCGGCGTGCAAGCTCATTTTTCAGCAGGTGCTCAAAATGGGAACGGTTGGCTCCTTTGAGCGTAATTTCGCCGTATTTGCAGAGAATTATTTCTTTCATTTGTCATTTTTCCTTTCGGGATGATAAAATTTTCGGGAAAATTTAAAAATCCTATTCCATAAATCGCAAAAATATATTATAATAGACAAAACGGGACTTTTTTCGGCTGTTAGCCGTGTCCTGAAATCATTATACAATTTTTCCGCACTTTTTTCAATCGTTTTTGAAAAAGAAATAAAGAAAAATACGGAGGTTACCATGAAAAGACTTTACACACTCGATATCGCGGGAGAGGAGCTGAAGCTTCGCAGTGAGGATGATCCCAGATATGTTCAGCATCTGGCGCATGAGCTCTCAAAGAAGATAAACTATTATGCGCTTTCGGGAGCCGGCGTATCAAAGCTTCAGGCGGCTATAGTATGCGCGCTTGACCTGCTCGATGAGAATTACCGTCTGAAATCCCTGATGGAGGATGCTCCGAAAAAGGACTCAAAGAAAACCGACGGCGGCAAGAAATAATGACCGAAGACAGAAACGCCCGCCTGCCTGAGCTTCTCGCTCCGGCAGGCTCCGCCGAGGCGCTTTATGCTGCCGTTTCCGCGGGAGCCGATGCCGTGTATTTCGGCGTCGGCGCTTTCAACGCGCGCATGAATGCGAAGAACCTTGCGGAAGGCGAGCTTGCAGAGGCGACAGCGTATTGCCGCAGGCTCGGCGTGAAAACATATGTCACGCTCAATACGCAGCTCTACGGCGGCGAGGTATATGCGGCGGCGGAGACGGCACGCGGGCTTTACAATCTCGGCGTCGATGCTTTTATTACGGCGGATATCGGACTTGCACGGGTGCTGCGTTCGGCTTATCCCGAGATAGAGATACACGCGAGCACGCAGATGACGGGGCAGAACGAAATGAGTGCGCAGGTGCTTTCGGAAATGGGCTTTTCCCGCATGGTGGCGCCGCGCGAGCTTTCGCTTGCCGATATAAAGGCACTCTGCGAAAAGTCGCCGATAGAGACGGAAATATTTATCCACGGTGCGCTCTGCGTCAGCGCCTCGGGGCAGTGCCTTTTCAGCTCCGTTATCGGCGGCAGAAGCGGAAACAGGGGGCAGTGCGCCCAGCCCTGCCGCCTACCGTATTCCTGCGGAAAAGGGCAGGGATATCCGCTTTCGCTCAAGGATCTCTGCCTTGCTTCGCATATGGAGGAAATTATCTCCTCGGGCGTGGCTTCGCTGAAAATAGAGGGCAGGATGAAGAGCGCCGATTATGTTCACGGCGTGGTGAAAATATACCGCCGCCTGCTCGACGAGGGCAGAAACGCAACGGCGGATGAATTGGAGGCTCTCGCGCGGCTTTTCTCGCGCTCGGGCTTTACCGACGGATATTTCACGGGGAAGATTGATTCCTCTATGCTCGGTGTGCGCACCGAGGACGACAAACGCGCGAGCACCGCGCAGGGCGGCGGAAAATATATAGGCGAGCGAAGGCTGCCGCTCCTGATAAGAGCGGAATTTTACGCCGACCGCCCGCCCCTGTTGCACGGCACGGCATACCGCGGCGGCGAGGAGATATGCGTCTCTGCTACGGGTGAAAGCCTGCCGGATACAGACTATCCGGCGATACCGCAGAGCCGCATAGAGGAAAACCTTACAAAATTCGGTGCTACAATCTACCGCGCACAAAAAACGGAAATAACGGGAGCGGAGAATGCGCATTTTCCGCTCTCGGAGATAAACGCGCTCCGCCGCGCTCTCTGCGGGAGACTCGACGCGGCGGCACTCGGCGAGCGCGAGCCGCTCGAAAAGCGCGATATGCCGAAGGCGGTATCGGAGCCGAAAACGGCACCGGAAAGAAAAATAAATTTTGTGAGCGGGAAAGCAGATGCGCACGGAAAAACGGCATATTTTGTCTATGCCGACAGCATAACGGAAGCGGCAAAGGCTTATTTCGAGCGCATTTATGTGCCGCTCATGCAGTATGTGAAGCTGAAAAGCCCCGCGGAAAATATCGGAGTGGCTTTCCCGCCCGTGGTATTTTCGCATGAGTGCGCAGAGGTTATCGCCGCGGCGGAAAAGGCGGCGGAGATGGGCTGTCGCTATGCGCTGATAACCAATCTCTGGCAGACCTCGACGGCGAAGCGGCTCGGCTTTGAAGCCTGCGGAGACCTGCGCCTCGGCATATGCAACGGTGAGAGCGCCGCGGAGACGGCGGACATCGGGCTGGAGCGCTTTATAGTTTCGAGCGAGGCGAGAAAGTCGCCTGCCGCCGTGATACCGCGAGGGCAGATAATCTATGGTGCGCTCCCTGTGATGACGCTCGAAAAATGCGCGATAAGGGAGATATGCGGCGCGAAACTGCCGCCGATTTCCGCCTGCCGCTACTGCGATACGCACAGGTTTTCATATCTTTGCGACAGGCTCGGGGTGAAATTCCCGATTGTACGCGAATATAAACACAGAAATGTGATATTCAACAGCGTTCCCGTTTATATGGGCGATAAGAAGAGCGGCATGGACTGCGAATTTTATCATTATATATTCACGAACGAAAGCTGCGCGGAGATTGACCGCATAATCGGAATTACGGAAAAAGGCAAGAACTACGGCGGAAAATTCTGCCGGCTTTCTTCGCCGAAATGAGGATAATATGTTTAAGAAAATCATTCTCGCGTCATCATCGCCTCGAAGAAAAGAAATACTCGAGAGGCTCGGACTGCACTTTGAAATATGCTCGCCCGATGCGGACGAGACCTGCAACGAAGAGATAAAGCCATGGGACTATGTCTGCACGCTCTCGCGCAGAAAAGCCGATGCGGTTAAAGAAAAATACGCCGGCGAGAACGATGCGCTCATTATCGCCTGCGACACAGTCGTCGTTTACGGCGGGCATATCATAGGCAAGCCCGAGAGTGAAATGCACGCACATGTCACACTGGGGCTTCTTGCGGATTCGTATCACGATGTCTACTCGGGGCTCACGCTCATCGGAGGCGGTAAAATCCTGTGCGAGAGCGCGCGCACGAGAGTGAAAATGCGCGACTACAGCGAATCGGATATAGAAAAATATGTCGCCTCGGGCGAGCCGATGGGCAAGGCGGGCTCGTATGCCATTCAGGGGCTCGGCTCGGCGCTTGTCGAGGGCATAGAAGGCGACTACTATAATATAATGGGCTTTCCCGTGCCGCTTTTCTGCGATATGCTGAAAAGGGAATACGGAATATCGGTTTTTGATATAGCGGAGTGATAAATATGACCGAAAAAGAGAAAAAAGCGCGCGCGGCGTATGTCGTTGCCGAGCTTGAAAAAATATATCCCGATGCCGCCTGCGCGCTGGAATCGGGCGGCGACCCGTGGCGGCTTCTTGTCATGGGCAGGCTCTCTGCGCAGTGTACCGACGCGAGAGTGAATACAGTATGCCGCGAGCTTTTTGCGCATTTTCCGGATGCCGCGGCTATGGCGGCGGCGCCGCTTGAGGAGATAGAAAAGCTCGTCTATTCATGCGGCGTATACAAGGTGAAGGCGAAAAACATACGCGATTTTTCCGCGATAATCACGGAGAAATACGGCGGCAGAGTTCCCGACAGCATGGAGGAGCTTCTGACTCTTCCCGGCGTCGGGCGGAAGATAGCAAATCTCATACTCGGCGATGTCTACGGCAAGCCCGCGATTGTCGCCGATACGCATTGCATACGCATTTCAAACCGCCTCGGGCTTTGCGACAGCAAGGTTCCCGAAAAGGTGGAACGCACGCTCTCGGCGCTGGTTGCGCCGGAGAAGCAGTCCGACTTTTGCCACAGGCTCGTGCAGTTCGGCAGAGATACCTGCGATGCACGAAAGCCGAAATGCGAAGCATGCCCTTTTTCGGGTTTGAAATGCAAAATCTGATGAAAAAACGGAGTTTTTTATGGTAAATCAGCCTTTGGCAGACAGAATAAGACCGAAAAGTCTCTCCGATGTCGCGGGAGACCCGAAGCTCTTCGGCGAGAAGGGCATTTTCGCCTCTATGATAGCGAGCGGATATATACCGAATATGATATTTTTCGGTCCCTCGGGGACGGGAAAAACCACCGTGGCAAATATCATTGCCGAGGCGGCGGGGAAGACGCTGCACAAGCTCAATGCAACGACGGCAGGCATTTCGGATATAAAGGAGGTTATCGCCGATACCTCATCGCTCATGGGTTCGGGCGGCGTGCTTTTATATCTGGATGAGCTTCAGTATTTCAATAAGAAGCAACAGCAGTCACTTCTTGAATTTATCGAGGACGGCAGGATAACGCTCATCGCTTCCACTACGGAAAATCCGTATTTTTATGTTTATCCCGCCGTGCTCTCGCGCAGTGCCGTCTTTGAGTTCAAGCCGCTCTCGCGGGAGGCGCTCACGGGCGCACTCGAGCGCGCTGTGCGTGTTCTGGAGGAAGAGGACGGCAGGAAAATCGGGCGCGAAGACGGCGCGCTCTCCATGATAGCCGCGGCGGCTTCGGGGGACGCCCGACGCGCCGTAAACCTGCTCGAAAATGTCTACAGGGTCTGCGGCGAGATAACGGAGGAAAATATCCGGGCCTTTCTGCCCGAGATAATGGGAATGGCGGGTTTTGACAAGGCAGGCGACGGACACTATGACCTGCTGTCGGCTTTTCAGAAGTCGATACGCGGCTCCGATCCCGATGCCGCGCTTTTTTACCTTGCCAAGCTGCTTGCGGGCGGCGACCTCATTTCCGCCTGCCGCAGAATACAGGTTATAGCGAGCGAGGATATAGGGCTGGCATATTCTCAGGCGGCGGCGATAACACGCGCCTGCGTGGAGAGCGCACGCGAGCTCGGACTTCCCGAAGCGGCTGTTCCGCTTGCCCATGCCACCGTTATGCTGGCGACGGCACCGAAATCAAATTCATCGTATCTCGGCTACTATGCCGCGCTTGAGGATGTGAACGCAGGCAGGGGCGCTGAGGTGCCGCGATGCGTGCAGAATGTGCATTTTGACGGAGAGAACATCGATGATAAGGGGCAGAACTACAAATACCCGCACGATTATCCCAATCATTATGTCGGGCAGAGCTATATGCCGCTCGACCTGAAGGAACGAAAATATTATCGCTTCGGCGAAAACAAGGCGGAAAGCGCCGCCGCGGCATACTGGGCGCAGATAAAGAAAAAATAAGGTGATGCTATGAATATTATTCAGGTCGGCTCATCCGGTCATTATGAATACGCCCTCGCGGCGGCAAAAAGAGCGGGCTTTCGCTTCACGGGAATATGCATGGGCGACCGCAGAGAAAAGAATACGACGAGAGAGAGATTCCGCAAATTCGGATTTGAGGTTCCTTTATACGAGGATTACTCGGAGATGCTGGAAAAGGCTCCCTCGGATATAGTGATAATAAATTCGTTCATGGGCTATAATGCGGAGTTTGCCGCAGAGGCTCTGCGCCGCGGCAAGCATGTTTTCATAGAAAAGCCGATAGCGACAACGCTTGACGGACTGCGCCTCGTGATGCGCGAATACCACAATGCAAATACAAAAGAGATGCTCGAAAAATGCGGCAGAAAAAGGGTTTGCCTCTGCGGAATGTTCGGCATACTCGACGAGCCGCAGTTCATGACGGCACGGAAGACAGCCGCGAGCGGCGTGCTCGGCGAGATCCGCCTTGTAAACGCACAGAAATCATATAAGCTCGGCGAAAGAGAGGAATTTTATTCCGAGAGGGAGCTTTACGGCGGCACGATACCGTGGGTGGCGATACACGCCATCGACTGGGCATGGCGGCTTTTCGGTCTGCATTTCACCGAGGTGACGGCAAGGCAGAGCAGGGCCGCAAACGGCGGAAACGGCACTATGGAATCAGATGCGATATGTCTTTTCCGCGGAAGCAGGGATGAGATAGTTTCCGTTTCCGCAGATTACTTCCGTCCCGCCGGAGCACCGACTCACGGCGACGACCGCATACGTGCCGTCGGCGAGCGCGGTATAATGGAGGTTCGCGCCGGCAAGGTGTATATAACCGATGAAAACGGCGAAAGGGAAGTTTCCGAATACGAGAAATCCGGAAGTATTTTCGATGAATTCATAAACGAGACAGAAACGGGTAATCCCGGCAGAGTTTCGGCAATGGGCAGTTTTTATTCCACTTATCTCGCCCTCTGCGCGAGAGAAAGCGCGGACAAGGGTAAAACAGTGGCACTGGACTTCGACGCTTTTTGCCGCGAGATATAAATATAAAAATGAAAAAACTGTAAATTTCGCAAAAAAATTCAAAAAAATATTGTAAAATTCAAAGAACCGCGTTATAATACAATGTTGGAATAAGCATGGGAGGTTTGCCGCTTGAAAGAAGTTGATATGTATACCGACGGCGCCTGCAAAGGCAACCCGGGAGCGGGAGGTTTCTGCTGTATACTGAGGTATAAGGGCAAGGAAAAGCTCGTTTCGGGAGGAGAGGCAAATACAACCAACAACCGCATGGAGCTTTGCGCCGTGATAAGCGGACTGGAAATTCTCCGCGAGCCCTGCGAGGTAACGGTTTATTCCGACTCAAAATATGTCGTGGACGCGATGAAGCTCGGCTGGGCGCGCGGATGGAAAGAAAAGGGCTGGAAAAAGAGCGACGGTAAAACGGCACTCAATACCGACCTTTGGGAGCGGCTGCTTTCTCTTTCCGAGATGCACAGACTGAGGTTTGTCTGGGTAAAGGGACACGACGGACACGAATATAACGAGCGGTGCGACAGGGAAGCTGTCGCACAGGCGGAAAAATTCACATAATAAGCACAGAGAGGGGATGTGTAAATTTGGAAAAAAGATTTGTTTACGCAGACAATGCGGCTACAACGAAGCCCGACCCGAGAGTTCTTGAGGCGATGAAGCCTTATCTTACGGAATGCTGGGGAAATCCTTCGAGCATATACAGCTTCGGACAGGACGCCAAGGAGGCACTGAGTGAGGCAAGGGCAAAGATTGCTTCTCTGATGGGTTGTGACGCGGGCGAAATATACTTTACTTCATGCGGCACGGAATCCGATAACTGGGCAATAAGAGGAGCGGCATACGCCAATATAAGAAAGGGCAAGCACCTGATAACGACAAAGGTCGAGCATCACGCCGTTCTCCATACTATGGAGGCACTGAAAAAAGAGGGCTTTGAGGTGACATACCTTGATGTCGACGAGTACGGCATGGTTTCTCCCGAGTCGGTGCGCAACGCGATACGCGATGATACGACGCTCGTCGCCGTAATGTATGCAAACAACGAGATAGGTACCGTTATGCCTATCGCCGAAATAGCAAAAATAACAAAAGAAAAGAAGGTTCTTTTCTTCACCGATGCCGTTCAGGCTATAGGTCATGAGAAGATAAACCTTCACGAGCTGGGAGCAGATATGCTCTCCTGCTCCGGTCATAAGATAAATGCGCCGAAGGGCACGGGCTTTCTTTATATACGCAAGGGCGTCGGCATCCGCAATCTCATCGAGGGCGGCGGTCAGGAAAAAGGCAAGCGCTCCGGCACGGAAAATGTGGCATACGCCGTTGCTCTCGCAAAGGCGCTTGAGCTCGCCTGCGAGCAGATGCCGGACCTTGAGAGAGTTGCCGCCATGCGCGACAGACTCATTCATGAGATTCTTGCGAAGATTCCCGATACGAGACTCAACGGTCATCCCACACAGAGACTTCCCGGAAATGTCAATATTTCATTCGATTTCATAGAGGGCGAGAGCATGATTCTTCTGCTCGATTCCTGCGGCATATGCGCCTCCACAGGCTCTGCCTGCTCGAATAACTCTCTCGAGCCTTCTCATGTTCTGCTTGCGATAGGTCTGCCTCATGAAAAGGCGCACGGCTCGCTCCGTCTCAGCCTCTCGCACGAGACTACAGACGAGGACGTGGACTATATCCTCGAGAAGCTGCCTCCCATCATTCAGAGACTGCGTGACATGAGCCCGCTCTATAATGCGTAAAGCCAAAGTAATTTATTTCATATAAAAAGGAGGGAATAGTATGTATTCCGAAAAAGTAATGGACCACTTCATGCACCCGAGAAATGTAGGCGAAATAGAAAACGCCGACGGTATAGGTGAGGTAGGCAATGCAAAATGCGGCGATATAATGAGAATTTATCTCAAAATAGATAACGGCATCATTACCGATGTCAAGTTCAAAACATTCGGCTGCGGTGCGGCTGTAGCCACATCGTCGATGGCAACCGAGCTGATAAAAGGAAAGAGCGTTGACGATGCCCTCAAGCTTACAAATAAGGCTGTCATCGAGGCGCTTGACGGACTTCCTCCGATAAAGATACATTGCTCCGTACTTGCCGAGGAAGCTGTTCGTGCGGCTATCGCCGACTACTATAAGAGAAACGGCATAGAAAAGGAGATTCCCGGTGCGGAATGTACAGGCTGCTGCTCATGCTGCGAGCATAGTGCAGAGCATAATCATGTACATGAGCATGACCATGAATAAGAAAAAAATACTGCTTGGTATGAGCGGCGGCGTTGACAGCACATTCAGCGCCGTTCGCTTGCTTAATGAGGGATATGATGTTGAGGGCGCGATACTTGTGATGAGCGAGCATACCGATACATCGTCTGCCGAGATCAATGCGAAAAAGCTCGGCATACCGTTACATATCGTTGATTGCCGTGAAAAATTCGATGAATTTGTGAAGAAAAATTTCATCTCTGAATACTGTAACGCGAGAACGCCGAATCCCTGCACGGTCTGCAACAGATATGTGAAAATGGCGGAGCTTTGCCGCGTTGCCGAGAGCATCGGCGCAGAGAAGATTGCCACGGGGCATTACTGCGGCATAGGCTACGATGAGGCGAGCGGGAGATACTACCCCAAAAAGGGCGCGGACGCGAGAAAAGACCAGAGCTATGTTTTCTGGAATCTCACGCAGAAAGAGCTTTCTATGCTGTATTGCCCTCTTTTTGCTGACAGCAAAAGCGAAGTGAAAGGGCTGGCACGCGAGAGCGGGATAGATGTGCCGGAGGGTGAGAGTCAGGACATCTGCTTCATCCCCGACGGTGACCATGCCGCCTTTATAGAGAAAGCTGTCGGTAAGCTTCCCGAGGGCGATTTCGTCGATGAAAACGGCAAGGTTCTCGGCAGGCACAAGGGTATAGCGTACTATACCGTGGGTCAGCGCAAAGGGCTCGGAATATCTGCGGGAAAGCCGGTATTCATATCAAAAATCGACGCCGGAAGCAATACAATAACTGTATCGGACGAGAGCGCTCTTTTCAGTACGGAGTTTACCTGCTCGTCGCTCAATTTCGCGAAGCTCGCGCCTTTTGAGGGCACAATATGTGCACAGGTGAAGGCACGCTACGCAGCAAAGCCGACGGATGCCGAGGTGACCGTTTCCGGCGACAGGGCATATGTGAAAACAGCGGTGCCGGTGCGCGCCGCGACCCCCGGGCAAAGTGCTGTTTTCTATGACGGTGACGATGTGCTTTTCGGCGGATTTATAGACTGAAGCCGCGGCTTTACCTTGCTGCCGCATTTTTGCGGCAAAAATGCGAAAAACTAATATTCTAATATAAAACAGGGCTAAAATCGTCATTTTGCCCTGTTTTTTTGCATTTTGAAAACCCGAAGTAAACTGATTGAAAACTTTTGTGAAAAATGACAATGTGTCAAAAAACATCGCCGAAAATTGTGAAATATGCACATAAAATGATGAGTGCTTTTGAAGCTTTAGTGGGCATAAGATTATCAGAAAAAGCACCTTGCGGTTGCAAAAACAAATTACAGATTGCCGATAAAAGGCATAAAAAACATCAAAAACGCCTGAAAAAGCGGAAAAGCAAAAGAAAAACCGCGATTTTTCAAATTTTATGCAACCTCATGGTTGCGGCAACCGGAAAAAGCCGAAAACGGCACGAAACTCCGCACTTTTGTCTGAAAATGCCCGAAAAATCAAAAATACGGACAAAGAGGCAAAAATGTTCGGAAAAAAGCACCGTTTTGCCGTTGCGGAAGCTTTTTGCCGGAGGAAAACCTTACTCCGCGCCGCTTGACTTTGAACCGCTTATATGATATTATATTAGGGCATATTTCAGAGAGAAAATATGTGCGTCACGAATAGTGATATACCCCATCTTTTTAGGAGGATCCAAATGGAAAAATCGAAATTCACAAGATTGCTTGCATTTGTGCTCGCACTGTGTATGACGATATGCGGCGCGACTGCGCTTTTCGCTAACGATACGGCTTCATCGGGAAGCTCCGGCTCGGATACATTTGCGGAAGCGCTCGAGCAGCTTAACGACATCACATGGAGTACATATTACGCAAGATATTCCGGCATGAAGAAATATACCGGAGAGCCTATCGTAATAAAGGCTTCCGGATATACGGGCTTTTCATATCCCTCGGGAATGACCGACAAGGATGCCGCCCTGCCTTTTGAAAAGCTCGATGAGCTTGACGGCAGAAAGGACGTTCTTCAGACTCCGGATATCGGTACAGTCGATTTCAAGGTGACTGTGCCCGAGGACGGACTTTACTCTATCGAGTGGGATTACTACCCGATACAGGCAAAGGCGAGCAACATAGAGAGAACGCTCCGAATCAATGGCGAGGTTCCTTTCACCGAGGTAAGAAACCTTATGATGACAAAGATTTGGAAAGATGAATTCAAATACGACGAAAACGGCAGCATCGTCTTTGACAAGGATGCAAGCGGAAACGATGCGCGTCCGCAGAAATATGAGGCGCCCGAATGGCGTACCTACTATGTATCCGACCCGACCGGCTATACCAACGGCAGCTTCTGGTTTTATCTCAAAGCCGGCGAAAATACCATCTCGATAACGGGTCAGAGAGAACCTGTCGTGCTGGATGAAATTCGTCTTACCGCCGTCAGGGAAGAGATTACATATGAGGAATACCGCAGGATAAACGACGCGAAGCCGAACAATGCTTCCGCCGCCGCACCGATAAAGATAGAGGCGGAAAATCCCTCTTCCACATCGGACAAGACGCTTTATCCCGATAATGACCGCTCATCTTCGATAAACAGTCCTCAGCACGCAAGTTATATTCTCTGTAATGTGATAGGAGGCTCCAACTGGTCTACCATGGGTCAGTGGATAGAATGGACGGTTACCGTTCCCGAGGACGGATACTATAAAATCTATTCCAGATACCTTCAGAATGTTGTTCAGGGTCTTTATGTATCGAGACGCCTGCGCGTGGACGGCGAGATTCCGTTTTACGAGGCAAACAACACCAGCTTCGTCTACAACTCCGACTGGCAGCTCTCCGCACTCGGAACAGACGAGACTGTTTTTGATATTTATCTTGAAAAAGGAACGCACACATTTTCTCTCGAGGTTACACTCGGTAAGCTCGGCGGAATCATATCCGAGGTACGCAGCGCTCTTACCGAGATAAACAATATATATCTTAAAATACTTTCGATAACCGGTCCCGCGCCGGACTCTTATCAGGACTATAAGTTCTATTCCCGTATTCCTTCGGAAATAAAGAGAATGAGAGAGCTCTCGGCTGAGCTTTTCGATATTGCAAACCGCTTTGAACAGATAACGGGCGGCGGCAGCTCGAACCAAGCCACACTCGAAAAGATTGCGCGCCGTCTCGAGACGATGTCCAAGAACAGCGAGCGCCAGATAGCGAAGAACTTCAAGGGCTTGAAAACCGATATCGGTAACCTCGGCACATGGCTCAATACGGTTCAGTCACAGACGCTGAAGATAGACTATCTCGTTGTCGCTCCCTCCGAGGCGACACTCGATAAAAAGGAATACAAGGCGAAGGGCAACTTCTTTGAAAACTTCGGCTTTGAGATTTCCGCTTTCGTATGGAGCTTCTTCCGTGACAACTCCTCGTTTGGCGCCGTTGATGTCGGCGAGGGCAAAACGGAGCTTGTGGTATGGACGACAATCTCGCGCGAGCGTGCTCAGCTTGTACGCGACCTCGTGAGCAACAACTTCTCTTCGGTTGAGCCGAATATATCCGTAAATATGAAGGTTGTTTCGGCAGGCGCATTGCTTCCCGCAGTATTCGCGGGCGTAGGACCCGATATAATGATGGAAGAATCTTCTTCCAATGTTATCAACTATGCTGTCCGCGGTGCCGTGGTCAACCTCTATGACTGCGAAGGCTTTCAGTCGCTGAAGGGAAGATTCCATAAGAGCGCATGGATACCGCTGACGGTGGCACTTGACAGCCCTGACGGCGAAAAAGCCGTTTACGGTATACCGCTCACGCAGAGCTTCAGCATCATGTTCTACAGGAAGGACATCCTCGCGGAGCTCGGCATAACAAAGGCACCGGAAACATGGGATGAATTTGAGACCGTTTCCGAAACGCTCATTTCCAACAACTATGAAGTCGGCATGGGCTACAACGAAATGTTCAATATCTTCCTTTATCAGAAGGGCGGAGAGCTGTATACAAACGGCGGCACTACGATATCCTATGATACGGATGTTGCGCTCGATGCATTTACCGAAATGTGCGAGCTTTATACGCACAAGAAGTTCCCCAAAACCTATGATGCGGCAAACCGTTTCAGAACGGGTGAAATTCCGATAATCATAGCGGACTACATTACTTTCTACAATCAGTTCACAATATTCGCAACAGAGCTGAACGGACTCTGGGGCTTCACCAATATCCCCGGCACTGTCCGCGAAGACGGCACTGTTGACAAGACAACGATAGGCTCCGTTACGGCAATGGTCGTAATGAGAGATGCGGAAGAGAAGAAGAACACAGCCTTCAAATTCATGGAGTGGTGGATGCGCACGGAAATCCAGAGCGCATACGCAAACGAGCTGGTAGCGCTTCTCGGTCCTGCCGGCAAGTACGCTACGGCAAACTACGAGGCATTCTCCGAGATGTCTTGGTCGGCAAGCGAATCCAAGGTGCTCAAGGCGCAGTTTGATGTACTCAAGTGCATGCCTGAAATGCCCGGAAGCTACATCATCTCCCGCTATGTAAACTTTGCTTACCTTGAGGTTTATAACAACGGCGCAAACCCGAGCGATCAGCTCATGGGCTATGTCGATACGATAAACCGCGAGATGGAAAGAAAGAGAGAAGAGCTGAAGCGAAACTTCTATGTTCCCTCAAATTACGACCTGTTCGGTTAATCAATAACTCCGGGAAGCGACAGACTTCCGCTTCCCGGGGAAGAAATACTTGAAAAAGGAGAAAATCAAATGTCTACAGAAACTGTTGCTGAGAAGCAGATGGGCAAAAAGCCGGTTTCGCGCAAGGAAATGTCGATGTTCCAGTGGACGCTGAAGGAAATGAAGCGCAATTACGCAGCATATCTCATGTGCTTTCCTTTCTACTTCGTGTTCATACTGTTCACGATAGGCCCTGTTATCCTCTCGCTTTTCTTCAGCTTTACAATATTCAACCTTATAGAAGCGCCGCAGTTCGTATTCTTTGAGAACTATGTCCGTCTTTTTGTTGACGATGATGTATTTCTCACGGCTGTTCAGAACACGCTTATTTTCGCGGCTGTAACGGGACCTGTTTCGTACCTGCTCTCGTTCCTCGTCGCATGGTTTATAAACGAGCTTCCCCCGAAGATAAGATCGTTTGTAACACTTATCTTCTATGCGCCGTCTATCTCGGGCGGTATCTACACCGTATGGAAAGTATTCTTTGACAGCGACTCATACGGCTATGCAAACTATATCCTCCTGAAGCTGGAGGTTATCACCGAGCCTATACAGTGGTTTCAGAATGCAAAATACGTAATGCCTCTCTGTATACTCGTTGCACTCTGGACCTCGCTCGGCGTTTCGTTCCTTTCGTTCATCGGCGGTCTGCAAACGATCAGCAAGGACCAGTTTGAGGCAGGTGCTGTGGACGGTGTACGAAACCGTTGGCAGGAGCTCTGGTACATAACGCTGCCGAATATGAAGCCGCAGCTTCTCTTCGGTGCCATCATGTCTATCACATCGTCGTTCGGTTTCGGCGCGATAGTTACCACGCTCGCGGGCTTCCCCAGCGTAAACTATGCGGCTCATACGATAATGCATCATCTCGAGGACTACGGCGGTCAGCGATTTGAGGTCGGCTATGCTTCGGCTATAGCGACAATACTCTTCTTTATCATGATAGGTGCAAACATGCTGGTAAAGAAAATACTTTCGAAGGTGGGACAGTAATATGGCGAGAAAAGTTGCTAAATTAAGAACCAGAAATCATAAAGTTGTCCTTAACCGTTCTGCCGGCGGCGATGTGGGAATCTCAATATTCCTCGTGCTTTTCGGACTCTTCATGTTTATCCCTATGTACTACGCTATCATCCAGTCGCTCAAGCCGCTTGACGAGCTCTGGATGTATCCTCCGAGATTTTATGTCGCAGACCCGACTCTCCGGAACTTTTCCGACATGTTCAAGGCGATGACAGACTCGTGGGTTCCTTTCTCCAGATACATATTCAATACGGTGTTCATCTCCGTAGGCGGTACCTTCGGTAACCTTGTATGCGGTTCTCTTGCCGCTTATGCGGTTTCCAAGATAAAGTTCCCCGGCAGAGCGGGACTCCAGAAAATGGTACGACTTGCCCTCATGTTCCATGCGACGGTCGGCTCGATTGTAAACTTTATGACGATGAGTGCACTTCACCTCATCGATACATACTGGGCAATCATAATCCCCGCCTGCGGCAGTACGCTCGGCATGTTTCTTATGATGCAGTTCATGGAGTCCTCTGTTCCGGATATTGTTCTTGAGTCCGCAAGACTGGACGGCGCTTCCGAAATACGCACCTACTGGACAATAGCAATGCCGATGGTTAAGCCTGCATGGCTGACTCTGATAGTTTACTCCTTCCAGGGTCTGTGGCAGACAGGTTCTTCCATCTATATAATGAGCGAACAGTACAAGACCTTCAACTATGCTATCTCCCAGATAGTATCCAGCGGTATCGCACGTGCCGGTGTCGGCATGGCTTCCGCAGTCGTAATGATGATAGTTCCCGTGGCGGTATTCGTTATCACCCAGAGCAACATTATCGAGACGATGTCTACTTCCGGTATGAAAGACTGAGCAGGAGGTATATATAATAATGAAGAAAATAACAAGAATTCTCTGCATACTCATGCTGATGCTCCTTCTCGGTTCGATAGTTCCTATGTTTGCGGCGGCTTCTCCTTATTCGACGTATACTTACTCGATAAGCGGTCAGGCACGTATTTCGCCTGATGTATATGTTCCCGACAGAGTGGTTTCCTCCTATGAAATAGGGCTTGACACAGAGCTCAAGGAGCCGAAGGATATATTCATTGATAAAAATATGAATATATACCTCTCCGATACAGGCAATAACAGAATAGTTGTCTGCAACAGCGAATTCAAATTCAGATTTGAAATTTCCACCTTCAATAACGAGCACGGTGTTCCCGACAGCCTCTCCGAACCGATGGGTACATTTGTAAACGATGAATACATCTATGTCTGCGACAAGCAGAACGCAAGAATAGTTGTATTTGACCTGCTCGGCAACTTCGTCCGCACCATAGGCGCACCGACAGCGGATGTAATGGGCGAAGATACGGTATTTACGCCTGTTGCCATAGGCGTATCCGACTCGGGCAGAATGTATGTCGTTTCAGCGGCTACATATTCCGGTGTTTTCGCACTCGATGAGGACGGCAACTTCCAGACCTTTGTAGGTACACAGAAGGTTTCCGTGCCGCTCGCAATGCGTATCCGCCGAATGCTCTTCCCGAATACGGTTTCCATCTCGTATATCTCACCTGAGTACAACAACCTCGCGCTCGACAACGATGGCTATATCTGGGTTACATCAAACAGCATGGATGATGCAGACCTCATCAGCGCCATTGAAAGCAGCAACGCGGACTATGCTCCGGTAAAGAGAATGAATTCCGCGGGCGACGATATCACGACGCGAAACGGCTTCTTCATTCCCGCCGGTGAAATCAACTTTGACCACACCACGAAAAAGAGCAGCAGCAGTGATGTTATCACGGGTCCTTCCTCTATAGTGGATGTTGCTATCGGTCCGAACGGAATGTGGTCGATACTCGATGAGAAGCGCTCCAAGATTTACACATACGATTCCGAGGGAAATATGCTCTTCGCTTTCGGCGATAAGGGTGCGCAGCTCGGCAACCTCAAGAAGGGCGCGGCTCTCGCGTACTTCGGCTCCGACCTCTATGTTGTAGACTCCGAGGCAAGCTCCGTTACTATTTATAAGAGAACAGAGTACGGCGATGTCATCGACAATGCACTCTACTACAACAGACTGAGAATTTACTCCTCGGCTCTCGAAAACTGGAGAGAAATTCTGAAGAGAAACAACAACTTCGATGCCGCTTATGTCGGCGTAGGCAGAAACCTCCATCAGCAGGGCGAATATAAGGAGGCAATGAAGTATTTCAAGACAGCCGATTCGACAGCTAATTACTCCGACTCCTACAAGGCTCTTCGCAGAGAATGGATAGGCAAATACTTCCTCGTTGTCGTTGCCATCATAGTCGTTGTGCTCTTCCTCCTTGCAAAGGGACTCGGCTATGTAGCCAAGGTAAACAAGAATGCTACAGCCAAGGGCGGAAAGAGAACCTTCAAGGAAGAAGTGCTTTACGCATTCTATGTGATGATGCATCCTTTCGACGGCTACTGGGATCTGAAGCATGAAAAACGCGGCTCTGTTCGCGCCTCTATCTTAATAGTAATCCTCGCCGCGCTCTCTGTTGCTTATAACAATGTCGGCTCCGGCTATCTTTATTCCGGCAGCGGCAGTGCTACAGGCTCTGTATTCGGCGGTATCAGCACGGTTGTTGCTCCGCTCCTCCTCTGGTGCATAGCAAACTGGTGTCTGACAACGCTTTTCGACGGCGAAGGTACACTCAAGGATATTTTCATAGCATCCAGCTATTCACTCATGCCAATCCCGATATTCTTCATACCCGTGACAATCGTTTCCAACTTTGCAACACGCGATGAAAAGTCGTTTATCTCTCTCTTCATAGGCATTGCACTTGTATGGACGGGTATGCTCCTCTTCTTCGGCATTATGACAACACACGGATATTCCATGGGCGTAAATATAGGTATGACGATATTCACTATCGTGGCGATGATGTTTATTGTCTTCCTGATAATGCTTTTCACAAACCTTATTCAGAGAATGGTAAGCTTTGTAACCGATATCATTACAGAGCTTTCCTACCGTTCTTAAGCAAGGAGGGAAACGAAATGAAAAAATTAAAGTTTATATCGGCTCTTCTTGCTGTTATCATGCTTATAACAGCGCTCGGCACGCCCGTTTTTGCGGCTGACCTTGTGATAGACGATTATTACAAGACGGTATATGAATCGGAAAAAGCGAAGGTCGATACAATGAAGCTTGTTTACAACAGCGACGAGTACGGCTATCAGATGTATTTCGATGAGCTTTCCGGTGAATTTGCCATCAGAGACAAGAAAACCGGCGAATACACATTTTCAAACCCTTATGATATCGCGGCAAACTACACTATGCCCTCCGGCGCAGAGAAGATAAGATATTCTCTGATGAGCCAGATAATGCTCAGATATAAGGACAATGTATCAAATACAAGCTACTATATGTCCAGCTATGAGCATGCGGCTCTGCTTGGCGACCAGATATCTTATACCCAGCTTTCCAACGGTATAAGAGTGGAATACGCTCTCGGTACCGTGGAATCCAAGCGACTTCTTCCGAGGTGGATAGAGGCAAGCCGTTTTGAAGAAAAAATTCTCAGCGTGCTTGACTCCAAATCATCCGAAATGACAAAGGACGAGAAATTCATTTACGACAATCTCGTCACATCGCATTATTCCTACAAGGATCAGACGGATGAACTCAATGCGAGCCTTGTGGACGGCTGGAGAAAGACATATCCCTGCCTTGCAAACAACAAGGAAATGAAAATCTACACTCTCGCAGTTGACAGAAACGCGATACTTAAGCAGATAGAGGCTCTGATAAGAAAGTATTGCCCCGAGTACACATACGAGGAGCTTGAATACGACCATGAGCTGACAGGCTACGAAGGAAACGAAAAAGAGCCGGCACTTTTCCGTCTCGCCATCGAATATACCTTCGATGAGCACGGCTTCCGCGCTTCCATACCTGCAAAGAGCGTAAGATACAACGAAACAAACTACACTCTCGAATCGATAACACCCCTGCCTTATTTCGGTTGCAGCTCCGTAAAGAACAGCGGAACCAAGACAAAGAACGGCGGCTATATCTTCATACCCGACGGAAGCGGTACGCTCCTCGACTACTACAATGCGGACGGCTCGATAAAGAAGGGTATTCAGGGTACACCCGTTTACGGCATGGACTTCGGTTATGACAATCTTTCCTCCACCAGCGCAAATCAGGAGGTTACAAGACTTCCCGTATTCGGTCTGACAGAGGACTACAGCATCACAACAACGACAGAGCGAAGCAACGCTCCCGCAAAATCCGAAACCGTAAGCTATAAGAGAGGCTACTTCGGTATAATAGAGAGCGGCGAATCTTTCGCTTATATCACAGCCAGCCTCGGAGATATGGCATGGGTTAACTATGCTTCTCCCGCAGAGAGCGAATATAACACTGTTTATGTAAGCTTCTCCGCAAAGCAGACCGATACCGTTTCGCTCGGCAGCTCGCTCGGTCAGGCGTCTTCGATTTCAAAGAGCATGGATACAAAGTATACAGGCGACTATGCGATACGTTATATCCTGCTTTCCGACCCCGATCTTGCAAAGAAGAGCGGCGAAACATCATATGAGCCCTCATATATCGGCATGGCAATGGCATACAGAGATTATCTCGAGCGCGTGGGCACGCTGTCGAGACTCACGGCAGAGGAAACATCTTCGGGTGTTCCGCTCTACATCCAGAGCTTCGGATCGCTTGATATAGATTCTACATTCCTATCTATCCCTGTTAAGAAAACAATTCCGCTTACAACATTTGATGATGTTATCACAATGAGCGAAAAGCTTTCCGAAGGCGGAATCAAAAATCAGAAGTTTATTCTTTCCGGTTTTGCAAACGGTACTATAGAGTTTGCTCAGTATCCTACTTTTGTAAAGTGGAATAAGTCTGTCGGCGGAAAGAAAGGTCTCTCAAAACTTATTTCTTATGCCGGCGAAAATGGCATAGATGTATTCCCGAATTTCGACTTTGCAAATGTAACTTCCGCAGTTGGCAGCAGTTTCTCATACAAGAAGCATGCAGCACAAACGATGGGCGGAAGATATGTCACAAAGCGCAGCTACGACCCCGTTTTCCAGATAATGATGAAATTCGGCAGAGCAAATATCGTATCTCCTTCCGCTTTCATGACACTCTATGAGAAGTTTGCAAAGAAATATCAGAAGTATGAGGTAGGCAATATCTCGGTTCTCACGCTCGGTACCGACCTGAACTCCGACTTCAATATGGACAGACCTCTTACCCGTGAGGATTCCAAGGAATATACGACCTTCCTCCTCAACAGGATAAAGCAGGACAATAATAAGGTCATCGCTTCCAGCGGCAATGCGTATACGCTCCCGTACATCACAGACCTCATCGAGGTTCCGATGGACAACAGCCGCTTTGCTATATCCTCTCAGTCCGTTCCTTTCACAGGCATGGTGCTCCACGGATATAAGAACTTTGCCGGCACAGCCGTCAATATGGCGGGCGATGTGAAGTATGAAATACTCAAGTCGATAGAAAACGGCTCCGCACTCTATTTCATCCTTTCATATCAGAATACAAACGAGCTCAAGAATACTTACACCGATGTTTCCGATTACTATTCCGTAGACTTCACTACATGGTATTCCGATGTTATCAAGTACTACAACATGGTAAACGATGAAATGAAGGATCTCCAGAATGCCGTGATTACAGGTCACAACTACCTGACAGCATTCAGACTTTCCGCAGATGATGCTTATATCCTCTTTGATCAGCTCACTTCGGCAGAGAAGGACTATGAGGAGAAAAAGGCAGCATATTATGAGGCTGTCAAGTATACGGATAAGCTTATTGCCGACGGCAGACAGGCAGGCGATGCACTCGCAGACGAAGCCGCAAAGAAAACCGCTTTTGAGGCTGCGGAGAAGCACCTCACAAGCGTAAAGCAGCTTGTCGGTGTAAATAATGTAGGAAATGCGGTAAGCGTAACCTACACCTCCGGCAAGGGCGAGACAACATTCTATATCAACTACAACTCATTTGATGTAACCGTTTATGTGGACGGCAAGGCTGTAGTTCTCGCGGCAAACAGCTTTATCAATGCAAAGAATGCAGAGGGCAAGACCTTTGCACCGCAGGGCTTTGAGGCTGTTACGGCGCAGACGCCTACGACAAAGGGTGCCGCAAACTTCAGCAAGCTTTACGAAACGCTCGAAAAGGCACTTGCTTCCGGTTCAAGCTCGCAGATCGCACGTGCCAAGGAAAATATCGAATTGTCACTTTCCGCAATGGCTACCAACAGCACAGACATCGTGAAGGTGACCATGGCAGACGGCAAGACAATGTTTGTAAACTACACTACAGGCAGTGTTATAGTCAAGGTTTCAGATACGAGATATGAGCTGATAGCCGCAAGAAGCTATATCAAAATTGACTGAAAGGAGAGGTGAATATAAATGAGCAACAATACAACAGAAAAGACAAGCTTCGCAACAAAGCTTAAAAACTTTTTCACGCCTCATGCCTCTCTGACAGAGAAAAAGTCGAGAGTCGGATGGATATTTGTGGCACCGTTTGTCATCGGTCTCGTATTTATCTATGCATCGGCTATATGGGAATCTCTTTGCTACAGCGTGGCAGACTACAGGCAGCTCTCGGCTCTCGAGGGCTTCGGATACCAGCTCCAGTGGGTAGGACTTGCGAACTACAAGGCGGCGCTCAACCTCACTGTTGACGCCGAGCAGGGTATACTTTTCAAGGAATTCCTCTTTACCAGCTTTTTTGATCAGGTCGTAGAGATAGTGGCTATCATTCTTCTCTCCCTTTTCGTGGCGGTTCTCCTGAACCAGAAGATGGTCGGCAGAGCGGCATTCCGTGCGATATTCTTTATTCCGGTTGTTATCGGCGCGGGTATTATCGCAAAAATAGACAACGGTAACGCCATCATAACAAGCATGAGCAGTCTTGAGGGACTTGACATGGGCATGGTAGACGGCGGAACAAGCTTCATCTCCGCGATGGATCTGACGGCGGCTTTCCAAAATCTCGGTATAGCATCTAAGTTTGTGGATGTAGTCGTACAGCTTGTAAACGATATTTACAATATAGTAAACCGCTCCGGCGTTCAGATGCTGATATTCCTCTCGGGACTTCAGTCCATTTCTCCCTCGATTTACGAATCGTGCCAGATGGAGGGCGCGACATCATGGGAAACATTCTGGAAGATTACCTTCCCGATGATAAGCCCGATGATTCTTGCAAACTCGGTTTACACGGTTATTGACTCGTTCACAGCGGAATCCAATAAGGTTATGAGCTTCATTCTGAATAAGAGCGGCGGTTCTATGACATCTGTTGATACTGTTCAGTCTGCGGCTTGCTGGATCTACTTTGCACTGGTAATACTTATGCTTGCGATAGTATTCGGTATATGCAGAACATTCGTGTTCTACCAGCGCAGAAATGACTGAGAAGGGAGGGGATTTAAATGGATAACAATATGCCTAAGATTAAAAAAGAAACAAAAAATAAAATTCGCGTAGAGTTTGACAGAACTCCTCTCGCACAGCGTCTTAAAGCTAAATATCTGAATGCATTCTTCTATAAGAAGATCCTCGTGGCTATTTTCAGATTTGTACTTCTTCTCGGTCTTTCTTATATCATTCTGTTCCCGTTCTTCTCGAAGATTTCTTCTTCATTCATGAGCCCGACAGACTTTATTCAGTCCGATGTTAAGATGATCCCGAAATATCCTACGCTGGATATCTACAAGTATCTTATCACGGAAAACCATTATTTCAGAGCGCTGCTCAATACAACTCTGATATCGCTCGTTTGCGGCGGACTTCAGATGTTTATCTGTGCTTTCATCGGCTATGGATTTGCCAAGTTCAAATTTAAGGGTAATAATGCGCTTTTCCTGCTTGTTATCTTCACGATGATAGTACCTCCGCAGATGATAGCTTCTTCTCTCGTTCAGAAGTTTGCTTTCTTTGATATCTTCGGTCTCTTCAACAAAACGGGACTTTATGATGCGCTTGGAATGAGTACTGGTCTGCTCAATACATTCGTGCCGATAATTCTGCTTTCGCTCACTGGTCTTGCCTTCAAGAACGGACTCTTTATCTACATAATGAGACAGTTCTATCGCGGCATTCCCGATGAGCTTGAGGAATCCTCGTATGTTGACGGTTACGGGCCGATAAAGACATTCTTCCACATCATACTTCCCGTATCCGTACCGATGCTTATTACGGTATTCATACTCTCGTTCTCATGGCAGTGGACAGACATTTTCTATACGAGTACATTCATGCCTTCAGCTGATACGATACTGCTGACAAGCTCGAAATTCTGGCAGACAATGCCGCCCACGCTTGATACACTCAGCTCTCTTGCCGGTGCAAGCGTTGATACATATAAGGTTGCCGTTAGAAATACGGCTGGTCTTATGGTTATTGCTCCGCTGATGATAATGTATCTCTTCTGTCAGAGATATCTGGTACAGGGTATTGAACATTCCGGCTTTGGCGGCATGTAATAAGATGCTAAAAAAGTGCAGACCGAAAAAGTGAAAGGTAAATGTTTTAAATTGACAAAGACATTCATGAAAGCTTAAACTTTTCAGTAATATCGGTTTTAATGAAGGCAGGCAATCCGCTCGCGGATTGCCTGCGTTTTATTATATTTCACTTTTTCTCTCGCCGAAATCCGTCTCTGCCGTACGGATGTACGGCGACGAAACGGATATTCGACGACTCTGCGCATTTTTATCTATCTTATTACATAAGATGTTAAAAAAGGCAGACCGAAAAAGTGAAAGGTAAGTAACTTTTTTGGTAAAAGAGGTTTATTGAAGATTAAGTTTTTCAGTAATATCAACTCAAAATTAAGGAAGGGAAGCCGCGAGGCTTCCCTTTGATTTTATACAGATGCATTATCATGTTTCGCTGACAATGTATGGCAAAAAATCATTCTATATACAATAAAGGCGCGTCGGTTTCCCGAGCGCGCCTTTATTGTTACATGGCAATATGTTTGTAAGATTGTTAGCTGAAATAATTATTCCGCGAGAGCCGCACCGAGTGCATTGCAAGCAGAAATTGCATCGTCATCCGGCGCTTCATTGCAGATAACATAATCTGCGGCGAAAACACAACCCGCATCTACGCAATTTTCTTCCCATGTGCGCATCCATTCGCCGTCGCCCCAGCCGTATGAGCCGAAAAGCGCGATTTTTTTGCCCGAGAGTTTTGCTTTGCAATCCTCAAACATGGGAGCAAATTCGCTCTCCTCAAGCACCTCCGCACCCATTGCAGGGCATCCGAAAGCTACTGCATCAAATGCATCAAGCTTTGATGCGTTAAATTGCGATGCGGTAAAAACAGTGACATCGGCACCTTTTGCCTTTGCACCGTCGGCAACGGCAGAAGCCATAGCCTCCGTATTGCCTGTTCCGCTCCAAAATACTACAGCAATTTTTTTCATAATATTATCCAACCTTTCTTGTCTTTTAATTTATATCAGGCGTTGACGGCAAGCCTGTCAATCGACCGATGCTTTGCATATGCCGCGAGATAAAGCCGCGTGCATTTTTTATAGGAGGCAAATTTCTTCTTTGCCACCTCGGCGTCTCCGTATACCTTCCACGCGCCTACAAGCTTCGGTTTTGCCGCGCAGTTACGGATAAAGCCCTGAACATCCTCTGCCGGATATCCCAGAAAAAGCCCTATCTCATGGGGAAAGCTCTCAGAAGCTTTCATTCTGCGGACAAGCTCTTTTACGCATAGCTCCGAATTTTCGGCAGGATACCCATATTCTGTGAGAATATCGTGCACAAGCGAATTTTTAAAATCCTCTCTCAATTTTTCGGGACGGTAAACATATATGAGTATGCGACTGTCGGTGATTTTCACGGGGATCATGCGCAGACCGCGCGGCACAAATGCGCGGTTGATTCTGCTGAGTTCCGCAGTCAGCTTTTCTTTGCTTTCAGGAGGACAACTGAAAAGACTGCCTGTTTTGAGCCCCGCGAGAGTCGGCGAGCTGTGTTCTATTATCAGGGAATCCGGCATAGGTTCACACTCCTTGGTTAGCATACGCTAACCAATGGATTTAAAATAAAAGCCTCTCGGCGTTTACGCTGTCATTATACTACAAAAACCGCCGCCTGTCTGCTCCGAAAGGCAAGAAATACGCTCCGAAAAGACAGAAATGAAAAAATCGGCGCCGCGCTTCCGACATGATGACATGGAAACGCGACGCCTGCACTGCGGTGCATAAAGGCTTATTTCCGACTTCCGTTTCGGTATTCGCTCGGCGAAACGCCCATGACATCGGCAAAGGCTTTTGCAAATTTCGAGCTGTTACTATAGCCGAAGCGCCCGGCGATATCGAGAACGGTGGCGTAGCTCTCGCGCAGCGCCAGCGCGGCAGCGTGCATTTTCATAGTTCTTGCAAACGAGTAGACAGATTCCCCGTAAACAGCGCGAAAGCTCTCTTTTATCTGTGTTTCAGAGGCGTGCAACGCGGCGGAAAGCTCGGATATAGTGATATGCTCATCCATATGAGCCGCGAGATATTTTGCCGCATCCTTGGCAAGCACGGCGCGACTTCCGGATACAGGCTTTGCTGCGGGCTTTTCCGACGATGGGTCGATACAGCTGAGGAAGAGCAGAAGCTCGAGAATCTTTACCTTGAAATATCCGCGGCGTATCTTCTCGGGAACAGAGTAAAGCTCGGAGAAGATATGCTCGATTGAAGGATTGGCACGCGAGATATAGCATTTTCCTGCCGAGCGGAATTTATTTATAAGCAGTTTTGGGTTGATATTCACATCGTCCAGCAGGCAGGAGAGACATTCTGGTGCTTTGCGCGTATCTGTTCTGACGGTTATTCCGCGATATCGGCGCAGCGGAAAATATGAGCCACACTCCATATAGGCGGGACTGCCGACCGACATATCTCCGGGAGCGAGGTAGAAAAAATCGTCGCTCGCATGGCATTCAATTCTGCCTTCGCGGCAATGATTTATCTCAAAAACGGTGTCGTCGGCAGGCTCTGCCGCATCGACGCCGCCCTCGGCATTCACATCGTTGTATATAAGCGATATCCCGGGAAAAACGGAATATTCCGTCATCACAATATCTCCGCTTGCGCTCTTAATGCGCGTGATGAAATTGTCTTTTTCCGCTGTCACGGTCTTTCGCATACCGTATGGGCAGGAATGGCAGGAAAAAGAAGCCTGATTCATAAATTCCTCCGTGAAAATGGCACATTTTTTCTGAAATTATACCATATTTTTCACTTCGCGTCAATAATATGCCGAAAATTGCGGAAATCCTATAGCGACAGGAAAACTTTGACCTGCAAAATGGTGTTTTTTCTGCTTTTTCAGTATAGTTCCTACATATATCGATATATATATAACCGATATGAAAAAAAGGGGCTTTACAAATGCGACAAATTGCGGTAAAATATATAATGAATTAATGTTGTTATACAATATGCGACAAAAATCAACGGCTTAAAAAACTACTTAACAGGAGAAAAAGTCATGAACAAAATTTCCATCATCGGAACCGGAAGCGTAGGTTCCACCATTGCCTATACGCTTACAGTCATGGGGCTTGCCTCTGAAATCGTTATGATCGATATCAACAGTGAGAAGGCGCTCGGAGAGGCTCTTGATATCCGTCAGGGCACGCCTTTCTGTAATGCCTGCTCCGTTTACGCGGGCGACTATCGCGATGCGGCTGATTCCGACATCGTTATCCTCACATCCGGCATCGCAAGAAAGCCCGGTCAGACAAGACTCGAGCTTGCACAGACGAATGTAAACATCACAAAGAGCATCATCCCCGAGATTACAAAATACGCGCCCGATGCCGTATACATAATAGTCAGCAACCCCGTTGACGTTCTGACTTATACATTCCACAAGTTTTCGGATATTCCCGAGAGCCATATCATCGGCTCCGGCACGATACTTGATACCGCGCGCCTGCGTGCGAGACTCTCCGAGTATTATGATATCAACCAGAGCAATGTTCATGCTTATGTTTTCGGCGAGCATGGCGACTCTTCATTTATTCCGTGGTCGATAGCCAATATTTCCAATGTTCCGATAAAGGACTGCGCAAGCCTCATCACGACTCCCGGCATCGAGCGTCCCGAGCTTGATCCCGAAGAGGTCGAGCAGTATGTGAGAAAATCGGGCGGCAGAGTAATTGCACGCAAGGGCGCGACATTCTATGCCGTGTCTGTTTCCGTATGTCATATCTGCAAGTGCCTGCTCGGCGGTCTTGATACAACGATGACCGTTTCCACAATGATGCACGGCGAATACGGAATAGAAGATGTCTGCCTCAGCACGCTTGCACTCGTCGGTAACGGCGGAGTCCGCGGCAAGGTAAATGTTCCTCTCACGGACGATGAAGTGGCAAAGCTTCGCTACAGCGCAGAGACACTGAAAAATGTTATAAACAGCATCGAAATCTGAAACTAAGGAGCGATGAAGATGGAATACCGTATAGAACACGATTCAATGGGAGAGGTGAAAGTGCCTGCCGACAGGCTTTGGGCGGCACAGACACAGAGAAGCCATGAGAACTTCAGGATAGGCGTCGATATAGAAACGATGCCGCGCGAGATAACACATGCTTTCGGCATACTCAAGAAAGCGGCAGCACTTGCAAACTCGGAGCTGAAGCCCGAGAAGATGACGGCAAAGAAGCTTGAAGCCATTTCCGCCGCCTGCGATGAGGTTATTGCGGGCAAGCTCAATGATAATTTCCCGCTTGTCGTATGGCAGACGGGCTCTGGCACGCAGTCCAATATGAACGCAAACGAGGTTATCGCAAACCGCGCAAATCAGATAGCGGGCGAAAAGCTCTGCCATCCGAATGACGATATCAATATGAGCCAGTCCTCCAACGACACATTCCCGACGGCAATGCATATTTCCGCCGTGCTTGCGATAGAGGACAAGCTGCTCCCCGCGATAGAGCTGCTGACAGCTACCTTCAAGCGTCTTGAGGCGGAGAACGAGGGAATAGTCAAATCCGGCAGAACTCACCTTCAGGATGCCACACCGATAAAATTCAGCCAGGAGATTTCCGGCTGGAGAAGCAGTCTCGAGCGCGATGCGGAGCTTCTGCGCATGGCGGCAAAGCCGCTCCATGAGCTTGCGCTCGGCGGAACGGCTGTCGGCACCGGACTCAATGCACCGAAGGGCTTTTCCGAGCTTGTAGCCGCAAAGGTTGCCGCTCTCACAGGTAAGCATTTTATAACTGCAGAGAACAAATTCCACGCGCTCACATCCAAGGACGAGTTTGTATTCGCTCACGGAGCGATAAAGGCGACCGCATGCGATATGATGAAGATAGCAAATGATGTCCGTTGGCTCGCAAGCGGTCCGCGCGACGGTCTGGGCGAGATACATATCCCCGAGAATGAGCCCGGCTCATCGATAATGCCCGGCAAGGTGAACCCCACCCAGTGCGAGGCTGTGACGATGGTAGCCGTTCAGGTTATGGGAAATGATGTCGCTGTCGGCATGGCGGCTTCGCAGGGCAATTTCGAACTGAATGTGTTCATGCCGGTCGCCGCATACAATTTCCTGCAGTCCGCGCGCCTGCTTGCCGAGGCGATAGTTTCGTTCAATAATAACTGCGCCGTCGGCATCACGGCAAATAAGGACAAGATGTATCATAATCTGCACAATTCGCTCATGCTTGTTACCGCGCTCAATCCCTACATCGGATACGAAAATGCGGCAAAGACGGCGAAGAAGGCATATAAGGACAATATTTCGCTGAAGGAAGCGTGTGTTGAACTCGGCTTCCTGACGGCTGAAAAATTCGATGAGGTATTCCATCCCGAAGAGATGGTCTGATATACGGTTTATCGGAGGTAAAGAATGAAAGTCAGTTATTTTCCGGGCTGTACTCTCCGTACAAAGGCAAAAAATCTCGACTTGTATGCGCGAAAGAGCGCGGAAAAGCTCGGGATAGAGCTTTGTGAGGTCAGAGACTGGCAGTGCTGTGGCGGTGTTTTCGTCTCCGCAAAGGACGAAATCGCCACCAAGCTCTCGAGCGTTCGCGCACTTGCTTATGCAAGAGATGCCGGTGAGCCGCTTGTTACGGTATGTTCGGCTTGTCACAATGTAATAAAGCAGACAAACCATGCAATGAAAACCGATGCGGATTTCGCCGCAAAGGTCAATCTCTATATGTCGCAGGACAAAAATCCCGAAGCACCCTATAACGGTGAGACGGAGGTTTATCACTATCTTGAGCTTCTGCGCGATGTTGTCGGCTTCGACAAGGTAAAGGAAGCCGTAGTCAGTCCGCTCTCGGGAAAGAAGATAGCCGCTTATTACGGCTGTATGCTTCTGCGCCCCTCCAAGGTGATGGCTTTTGATGATGCGGAAAATCCCCGCATAATGGAAGATTTCATCCGCGCACTCGGAGCGGAGCCGGTGGTTTATCCCATGAGAAACGAATGCTGCGGCGGCTATGTCGCGCTTGAGGATGCGGACTCGGCTAAGAGAAAATCCTCTGCCGTTTCCGAGAGTGCCGCCGCCCACGGCGCGGACTTGATAGTGACAGCCTGTCCGCTTTGCAAATACAATCTCGTAAAGAGCGGAAGCGGGCTTCCCGTAGTTTACTTTACCGAGCTTCTCGCAGAGGCGCTCGGCATAAAGGAGGAACAAAATGAGCAGTAAAAACGAACTCCGCCGCGAGCAGGTGCTCCGCATGAGCGGCGTTAACCCGCTGAAATGTATGCGTTGCGGCAAATGCTCCGGCACCTGCCCCTCATACGGCGAAATGGAATATCACCCGCATCAGTTTGTCTACATGGTCGAAACGGGTGATATCGAAACGCTGATGAAGTCGGAATCGGTATATAAATGCCTCTCGTGCTTTGCCTGCGTGGACAGATGCCCCCGCGGCGTTGAGCCTGCAAAGCTTATCGAGGCGGTGCGCCTGCTCGCGATACGCGAAAAGGGCGGAAATCATATGACAGCGGATGATATTCCCGCGCTTCTCGATGACGATATGCCGCAGCAGGCTATCGTTTCCGCGATGCGCAAATATTCGAAATAAAGGAGGGGGAGACAGGCTATGCAAAGAATAGGTGTTTTTGTCTGCCACTGCGGTACGAATATCGCAGGAACGGTGGACGTTAAGGCGGTAGCGGCGGCTCTCTCTCATGAGCCGGGTGTTGTTTTCTCAACCGACTACCAGTATATGTGCTCGCAGGCAGGGCAGAACATGATAAAGGACGCTATAGCCGAGCATAAGCTCTCGGGTATCGTGGTCTGCTCATGCTCTCCGCGTATGCATGAGGCGACCTTCCGCAAAACGGCGGCAGGTGCCGGACTGAACCCCTATATGGTGGAAATAGCAAATATCCGTGAGCAGTGCTCATGGGTACATAAGGATATGCCGACAGGCACGGAAAAGGCGATAATCCTCGGCAAGGCAGCTGTGGCAAAGGTAAATCTCAATGCGCCGCTGACCCCGGGAGAAAGCTCGGTGACAAAGCGCGCACTCGTCATCGGCGGCGGTATCGCGGGCATTCAGACGGCGCTTGATATAGCCGACGCCGGTTTTCCCGTTGATATAGTCGAGGCGAAGCCGACTATCGGCGGCAAGATGGCACAGCTGGATAAGACATTCCCGACGCTCGACTGCGCCGCGTGTATCCTCACGCCGAAAATGGTTGATGTTGCCCAGAATGAGAAGATACGCATTTTCTCATATTCCGAGGTGACCGCCGTAAAGGGATTTGTCGGAAACTTTGATGTCACGATAAAGCGCAAGGCAAGATATGTAAAAGAAGAGATATGCACAGGCTGCGGACTCTGCACGGAAAAGTGCCCGCAGAAGAAAGTGCCCAATGAATTCAACCTCGGCATGAACAACAGAAGCGCGATATATATTCCTTTTGCGCAGGCTGTGCCGAAGGTGGCAACGATAGACCCGAACTACTGCATGATGCTGAAAAACGGTAAGTGCGGCGTTTGCTCGAAGGTCTGCGGCGCGGGCGCTATAGATTACAAGGCAAAGGACGAATTTGTGGAAGAGAAGTACGGTGCCATAGTAGTGGCTACGGGCTTCAATCCCATATCAATGGAGAAATTCGATGAATTTGCTTATTCGCAGTCAAAGGATGTTATCACTTCGCTCGAGCTGGAGCGCCTGATGAATGCGGCAGGTCCTACGGGCGGCACGCTCCTGCGTCCCTCCGACGGCAAGCATCCGCATACGATAGTTTTTGTTCAGTGCGTAGGCTCGCGTTGCGCGGCGTGCGCGGACAAGGGCAAGGAATATTGCTCCAAGATTTGCTGTATGTATACGGCAAAGCACGCAATGCTCATCCGCGACAAATATCCCGATACGGAAGTTTATGTTTTCTACATAGATGTGCGTACCCCGGGCAAGAACTTCGATGAATTTTACCGCCGTGCCGTCGAAGAATACGGTGTGCACTACATCAAGGGCATGGTTGGCAAGGTTTCGCCCGAGGGCGATAAGCTCAAGGTTCAGGGCTCAGATCTCATCTACGGAAATCAGCTCCATATAGATGCCGACCTTGTGGTTCTCGCGGCGGCAATCGAGCCCGATAAATCCGCGCGCCGGCTCGCGACGATGCTGACGGCAAGCATGGATACAAACGATTTCTTCACCGAGGCTCATCCGAAGCTTCGCCCTGTGGAAAGCCCGACGGCAGGCGTTTTCCTCTCCGGAACATGCCAAGGACCAAAGGATATCCCTGAGACGGTTTCTCAGGCGGGAGCGGCGGCTTCCAAGGTTATCGGACTGCTCTGCAAGGATAAGCTGACAGGCAACCCCTGCGTCGCTCATTCCGATGAGATGATGTGCAACGGCTGCTCAACCTGCGAAAAGGTTTGCCCCTACGGCGCGATAACATATATAGAAAAAGAATTCAGAATGCCCGACAGAACGACGAAAATTCGCCGCGTAGCTTCCGTAAACGAGGCGGTATGTCAGGGCTGCGGAGCCTGCACGGTGGCTTGTATGTCCGGTGCGATGGATCTGCGCGGATTCACAAGCAGACAGATAATGGCGGAGGTAGACGCAATATGCAAGTAAACGAATATAAGCCTCTTATTGTGGCATTCTGCTGTAACTGGTGTTCCTATGCGGGCGCAGACCTCGCCGGAAACAACAGACTGAATTATCCCGCGGATGTAAAGATAATCCGCGTGCCCTGCTCGTGCAGAGTAAATCCCATGTTCATACTTCGTGCATTCCAGCGCGGAGCGGACGGCGTGATACTCTGCGGCTGTCACCCCGGTGACTGCCACTATACCACGGGCAACTATTATACGCGCCGCCGTATGGCTCTGCTTTTCTCGATGCTCGATTATCTCGGCATAGAGAGAGAACGCACGAGAGTCGAATGGGTGAGCGCGGCAGAGGGCGCAAAATTTGCCGATACTATGAATGATTTCGCCGGGAAGGTCGCTTCTCTGGGCGAAAACAAGAGACTGGAGGATCTGAGATGCAAGAAATAAAAAGAGATATTCTCATATCCCGCGCGAAAGCGCTCCTTGCCGACGGCACGGTAAACCGCGTGCTCGGCTGGCACAAGGGCGAATTTGACTACGATATCACTCCCACCGTATTTTACAGCACAGAGGAGCTGGAAAAGGATTTTGTCTGGAACGGCTTCTGCGGCGCAAACTTCTCGAAATATCTGATAAAAGAGACGGCAGGCAAGGGAAAGGTTCTTGTTTTTCTCAAGCCCTGTGATACATACAGCTTCAATCAGCTGCTCACCGAGCATCGTTTCGACCGCGAAAAGGTATATGTTATCGGTGTCCCCTGCGACGGCATGATGGATGTAAATACGCTCAAGGCTCACGCCGAGGGCATACTCTCTGTTTTTGAAGAGGGCGACAGCGTTATCATAGACACGCTCTATGACGGAAAGAAAACATTCCCGCGCGGGGAGCTTATCTCCGAGAGATGCCGCTGCTGCAAATCGAAAAAGCATGTCGCATATGATGAGCTTATCGGCGAGGACGGTGATGTTATTGAAAATGCCCGTTTCGACGAGGTGGAAAAGCTCGAAAAGATGACGCCCGACGAGCGCTTTGCTTTCTGGCAGAGCGAGCTTTCGCGCTGTATCCGTTGCAACGCGTGCCGCGACGTCTGCCCCGCATGCACCTGCGAAAAGTGCGTTTTCGACAATCCCGATTCGGGCGTTGAAAACAAGGCGGCATCGAACTCATTTGAAGAGAAGATGTTCCATATCATACGCGCCTTCCATGTAGTCGGCAGATGTACGGACTGCGGCGAATGCTCACGCGTTTGCCCTCAGCATATCCCGCTTCACCTGCTCAACCGCAAGTTTATTCTCGATATCGACCGTTTTTACGGCGATTATCAGGCGGGAGCCGAGGTCGGAAGCCGCGCTCCGATAGTCAATTACACTACAGAGGATATCGAGCCATCTGAGGCTGTGGAAAGGGGAGAGAACAATGCGTAAAATTTCACTTGACAAGCTGAATACTCTCTTCTCCGCAATATCGCAGAACGAGACGCTCTATCTTCCCGCAGATACAAAGGCGGGCGCAAAATTTGAAAAATGGGAAGAGGGCAAGACTCTCTCCGAGGCGCTCAATACCGTACGCAGTGCAAAGGATTTCTTCTTCCCGCAGACGGAAAATCTGATGGATTTCAAAACGGCTGGAAAGACCATTGAGATTATAGACACAAGAAAAGAATGCGAAGATTTCGTTGTGTTCGGCGTGCGCGCCTGCGATGTACGCAGCTTTGATGTGCTTGACAAGGTTTTCCTTGCCGAGCCGCAGGATTCTTACTATAAGAACCGCCGCGAGCATGCGGTAATCATGTCACTTGCATGCACACGCCCCGCAGAAACCTGCTTCTGCCACACATTCGGCATAGACGCGGCTGACCCCGCGGGCGATATCACCTGCTGGAAAGCAGACGGTGCGCTCTATATGCAGGCAAAAACGGAAAAGGGTGAAAAGCTTCTCGCCGGACTCGAAAATATCACAGAGGAAGCGGACGAAACGCCTGTTTCAGAACAGAAAAAGCTGATAAGTGAGCGCATGAAGAAGCTCCCGCTTGCCTCTCTCTCGGCAGACGCTTTCGGCGATGGCAAGACCGAAGAATTTTTCGGCGCACCCGAGTGGAAGGAGCTTTCGCAGTCGTGTCTCGGCTGCGGCACCTGCACCTTTGTCTGCCCCACCTGCCAGTGCTATGATATCAAGGATTTCAATACCGGTCACGGTATAAAGCGCTTCCGCTGCTGGGATTCCTGCATGTATTCCGATTTCACCAAAATGTCGGCAGGTCAGCCCAGACTTACCCAGCTGGAGCGTTTCCGCCAGAGATTCATGCACAAGCTCGTTTATTTTCCGACGAATAACGACGGCATGTTCTCCTGCGTCGGTTGCGGCAGATGCCTCTCCAAGTGCCCGATCCAGATGAACATAGTCAAGGTAATGAAAAAGTTAGGAGGAGAGAAAAATGGCTGAGATGAGAGAACCGCTTATTCCCGCCATCGGCGTAGTGACGGATATCCGCATAGATACGCCCGATGTCAAGACCTTCCGCGTGGTAACTCCCGACGGCAAAAAGGCTTTTGAGCATAAGCCCGGTCAGTGCGCCATGCTCTCTGTTCCCGGTGTCGGCGAGGCTATGTTCTCCATAACCTCCTCGCCCACAAACGAAGAATATATGGAATTTTCCATCAAGAAATGCGGCTGCGTCACCGAGTGGCTCCACTCCATGGAGGTCGGTCAGCAGATAACGATAAGAGGACCCTACGGCAAGCCTTTCCCTGTGGATACGGAATTTGTCGGTCATGATATGCTCTTCATCGCCGGCGGTATCGGACTTGCTCCGCTCCGCTCCGTCATCAACTACTGCCGCCACTACCGCGACCGCTACGGCAAGATAGATGTGGTTTACGGTTCGCGCAGTATGCAGGACCTCGTGGATTACAAAGAGATAATCGACGAATGGGCAAAAGATGCTGGTGTTTCCGTGCATCTCACGATAGACCGCGAACAGCCCGAGTGGACCGGTCATGTCGGCTTCGTTCCGAACTATGTAAAGGAGCTCGGCTTCTCTACAGACAAGATAGCGATACTCTGCGGACCTCCGATAATGATAAAATTCACGCTCGCAGGACTTCAGGAACTCGGATTTGACAAGACGCAGGTTTATACCACGCTGGAGCTCCGCATGAAATGCGGCATAGGCAAATGCGGCAGATGCAATGTCGGTGCAAAATATGTCTGCAAGGACGGACCGGTATTCCGTTGCGATGAGCTGGACGAGCTTCCCAGTGAATATTGATGGAGGAAAAATAGCATGGAAAATATGATAGATATTTATTTATTCGGCAAGAAATACAGCGTGCCGGATAATCTGACCATAATGCGCGCGATGGAATATGCGGGTTATCAGCTCGTGCGCGGTTGCGGTTGCCGAAACGGATTCTGCGGCGCATGCGCCACGATTTACCGCATCAAGGGCGAGCGCGAGCTGAAAACCTGCCTCGCTTGCCAAACCAAGGTGGAAAACAATATGTATGTTGCCACTCTGCCTTTCTTCCCGCTTGTAAAGCAGGTTTACGATATTGAGAAGATAAAGCCAACAGAGCAGATAATGATGCAGCTTTATCCCGAGATATATGCCTGCATAGGTTGTAATGCGTGCACAAAAAGCTGTACGCAGGGACTCAATGTCATGCAGTATATCGCATATGCTCAGCGCGGCGAATTTGATAAATGCGCCGAGGAATCCTTTGACTGCGTGATGTGCGGAGTGTGCTCCTCACGTTGTCCTGCCGGTATATCCCATCCGCAGGTGGCTATGCTCGCCCGCAGACTCAACGGCAAATATCTCGCGCCGAAATCCGAGCATCTCGAAAACAGAGTGAAAGAGATAAAGGACGGCACCTTCACCGAGCTTATCGAAGCGCTCATGGGCAAGCCGATAGAGGAAATGAAGGAACTCTACAACAACAGAGATATAGAGAAATAAGGAGGGCAGGGAAATGTATTCAAAGGAATTTCAGAAATCTCTTGCCGCTGTCGAAGCCGCAAGAAAAGAAAATATCGCATATGAGCCTGCCCGCATGACAGCAGATGAAAAGGACGCGCTCCTCGCGGCTTATCATCCCGACTATAAGAAGAGCGAATTTGCAACTCTCAGAATCGGTGCAAATAAGGGCGAGGCTGTTCCGCATGAGCTTTGCGAAATGCTGGAGGCGCACAGCCGCATAAAGGCGAGTGACATAGACCTCTCGGATATCGCATATGATGTCGATGTACTCATCATCGGCGGTGGCGGCGCAGGTGCTTCCGCGGCAATAGAGGCGGATAATGCCGGCGCAAAGGCGATGATTGTCACAAAGCTGCGCATAGGCGATGCCAATACGATGATGGCAGAGGGCGGAATTCAGGCGGCTGATAAGCCCAATGATTCTCCCGCTATCCATTTTGTCGATGCTTTCGGCGGCGGTCACTATGCGGCAAAGCGCGAACTGCTCGCAAAGCTCGTTTGCGATGCGCCGGAGGCTATAGAATGGCTCAACGATCTCGGCGTGGAATTTGACAAGGCGCCCGACGGCACAATGATAACAACTCACGGCGGCGGTACCTCGCGCAAGCGTATGCATGCGGCAAAGGACTATTCCGGTGCCGAGATAATGAGAACACTGCGCGACGAGGTGCTCAACCGTAATATTCCCGTTGTTGATTTCACGGCGGCAATAGAGCTTATACTCGATGAAAACGGCAAGGCGGCAGGTGCGGTTCTCATGAATATGGAAACGCATGAGCTGATGGTTGCCCGCGCAAAGACGGTCATCATCGCGACAGGCGGCGCAGGAAGAATGCATTATCAGGGCTTCCCGACATCGAACCATTACGGCGCTACAGCCGACGGACTTGTTCTCGGCTATCGCGTAGGCGCAAAACTGCTCTATGCAGATACGCTCCAGTATCATCCGACAGGCGCGGCTTATCCCGAGCAGATTTTCGGCGCGCTCGTAACGGAAAAGGTGCGTTCGCTCGGTGCGAAGCTCGTAAACCGCGACGGCAAGGTATTTATGCACCCGCTTGAGACGCGCGATGTTGCGGCGGCTTCCATAATCCGCGAATGCTCCGACCGCGGCGAAGGTGTCAATACAGGCAGCGGCGAGGCTGTTTGGCTCGATACGCCGATGATAGAAGCTATCGGCGGCGAAGGCACGATAGAACGCAGAATCCCTGCGATGATGCGTATGTTTGCAAGCTACGGCATAGATATCCGCAAGGAGCCGATACTTGTTTATCCCACGCTCCATTATCAGAACGGCGGTCTCGATATCAATGTAAACGGCATGACCACAAATGTGGAAAATCTCTATGTTGCGGGCGAGGCTGTAGGCGGAATCCACGGGCGCAACCGTCTGATGGGAAATTCTCTGCTTGATATTATCGTTTTCGGCAGAAGTGCCGGCAAGAATGCGGCTGAGCAGTCAAAGAGCGTAAAGGTCGGAAAGCTCACGCTTGAGCATATAGCAAAATTTGATGCGGAAAGAGAAGCCGCAGGCATCGAAACAGATGCTGTTTCGCCGAAGCTTCTTCCCGATTACCGCAGAAAACAAAACTAAAGAAGGTGTTTTATAATGGTAGATTTACTTGAGGCTTTGACAATATTCTGTTTCGGTCTTTCATGGCCTATTTCGATAAGAAAGTCACTCATTTCACGCACGGCAAAGGGAAAAAGCCTTTTCTTTGAGGTTTTCCTGCTCATAGGCTATGCATGCGGTATCGCAAGAAAGATTATACAGACAGTAGGCGGAGCCTCCGGCTTCCTCTTCTATCTCAGCTTCTTCTTCTATGTGCTCAATTTCATAGAAATTTCTATAGATGTTGCGCTCTATTTCAGAAATAAGAAGCTCGATGAGCTTGCCGATGCACAGGCAAAATAAGAGAATATAAAATGAAAGGCAGGCGTTTTTTGCCTGCCTTTTTGCATGTGAAACGGAATTTTATACTTATGTATAAAATTCAAAATCCCCCGATGGCACAAGGCTTTCGAGGGATTTTGTCATGTGCGGCTTTTTCTTGCCGGCTTGACATTTATATCCGGCTTGATTACATCCTCAATCTTTCCGTTCTGCATTTCAAACAGCTTTATATTTTCCCGTATGAGTATGAGAATGTGCTTATTGGCAGAGCGCCCCTCATACTCCGAGATAAATCTTATTTTATTTAGCATTTCTTCCTCGATCCTTATGGAAAAACATTTGACAGACAAAATATCACCCCAAAGCAAATTATTCTATGCCTATTTTATCATGAAATTGAGCTGCGATGTTGTAAATGGATATACGGTATATTCGGAAAATTTTTATGAGCCGAAAAATCATATGGCAGAGAACAGTTGATTTTTCATGAATCGGAGTATTTTATACTCATGTATAAAAATAAAAAATCCCCCGATGGCACAAGGCTTTCGGGGGATTTTTAGCCTTCTCCCACAGGAGAAGGCTTGCTAAAACTTTTGGCACAAGGCTTTCGGGGGGTTCTATTCTGTTTTCTTATTGTCTTATTGTGATGCCGAGCTCGCGCTCGATAGCGGAGAGGATTTTCTTTGCCGCCTTATCGGCTTCCTCGACAGTGAGAGTACGGTCGGGAGCGCGGAGCGAAACGGAGAACGAAACGCTCTTCTTGCCTGCGGGAAGCTGTGCGCCCTTGTATACATCAAAGAGCTTGATATCTTCGATAAGCTTTACGCCGCTCGCGCGCATGACATCCTCAATCGTGCCGACTTCGATATCCTCATCGCAAACGAACGAGAAATCTCTTGTCGTGGCGGGGAATTTCGGAATAGGATGATATTTGCAGGTCTTTCTTGCATGAGCGAATATTTCGGCGAAATCAAGCTCCGCGAGCATTACCGGAGCATCAAATCCGTAATTATCCTTTGCGATTATCGGATGAAGCTCGCCGAATGTTCCGAGGAGAGTGCCGTCGGAAGCATAGATATCGGCACATCTGCCGGGATGGAATGTCGGCTCATTTGTATTTGCCTTGTAGGAAGCGTTTTCTATTCCCGCAAATTTGAGTATGCCCTCGCAGATGCCTTTCATTCTGTAGAAATCGCCGGCATTATAGAGACCGATGCTTATCTTCACTCTTTCATCGGGGAGAACTCCCTCAAGTCCGTGAATATTTGTAACTATACCCTCGCGCGGGATAAATACCTTTGCAAGCTCATAGAAAGCGACTTTTTCCGCGCTCTTGTTCTTGCAGTTCAGCTCAAGAATGGAGAGCATGGATGGCAGAGCCACTGTGCGCATGGTTTTTGTGTCTTCGCCGAAAGGATTCATTATCTCAACGGATTTTCTGCGCGGGTCGTCTGCGGCAAGTCCTATCTTATCATAGAGCTTAGCCGACATAAAGGAATATGTCCATATTTCCCAGAGACCGAAGCCGCAGAGGAGATTATTGAGTTCCTTTTTGAATTTCTGCTCTTCGGTAAGACCGCCGACGAGCATGGGAACGGTCATCGTGCCGGATTCTATCTCATTATATCCGTAGATACGGACGATTTCCTCCGCCACATCGTTCATCATGCGGACATCGTCGCGATAGGAGGGAACCGTTATCGTATTGCCCTCTACCTTGAAATCAAGCTTTTCGAGTATCTTTACCATTTCTTCTCTCGTGATATTGATACCGAGGAAGCGGTTCATTCTTTCCGGCTCGAATTTTACCGTGGCGATTTCTTTTTTATGAGGATAAACATCTATCATTCCGTTTACGACCTCACCCGCGCCGAGCATTGTCACAAGCTCGCAGGCACGCTCGAGAGCGGTGACTGTCTGCTCGCAGTCGAGCCCCTTTTCAAAGCGTGCGGAGCTTTCCGTGCGCATACCGAGTTTTTTTGCCGTTACCCGGACAGAGCTGCCGAGGAAAGCGGCGGATTCGAAAACGACTGTGCTTGTGTCATCTTCTATCTCGCTGTTTGCGCCGCCCATTACGCCTGCTATGGCGACGGGACGCACGCTGTCCGCAATCACGAGCATATCGGAAGTAAGCTCATGCTTATTGTCATCGAGAGTGATAAATTCTTCCTTGTCGCCGGCGGTGCGCACGTCTATTTTCTTGCCTGTGAGGCAGGAATAATCAAACGCGTGCATGGGCTGACCGTATTCGAGCATTACATAGTTTGTGATATCTACGATATTATTTATCGGGCGGACGCCGCTTGCGCGCAGACGCATTCTCAGCCAGAGCGGAGAGGGCGCAATCTTAACATTCTTTATTACGCGCGCGCTGTAGCGCATGCACTTTTTTGTATCGGAGATGGAAACATCGAGATAGTTCTTTATGTCGTCGCCGGACTCGACCACCTTCGGTGCGGGAAGCGTGAGATGGCGGTCAAAGCTTGCCGCGCTCTCTCTTGCAAGACCGATGACGGAGAGGCAATCGGGGCGGTTCGGTGTTATCTCAAATTCCACCGCCGTATCGCGCATGCCGAGAACATCGCATATGTCGTCACCCGGGGCAAAGGTTCTGCCATCGAGATTTTCGTCATTGAGTATGAGAATGCCGTCTGTAGCGGCAAAGGGCATATCGTGAGTGGTGAGCCCCAGCTCTTCGATAGAGCAGAACATACCCTCGGAAATAACGCCGCGGAGCTTGCCTGTCTTTATCTCAACGCCGTGTGCGAGCTTGGCTACAGTTTTCTCTCCCTCGGGGGAGACGGCAACGGGAACATAAGCGCCCTCGAAAACATTTTTTGCAGCCGTTACAATCTGAATGGTGCGGTTGCCGATATCAACCTGACAGATGACGAGACGCTCTGCATCGGGATGCTGCTCAATCTTCTTAATCAGACCTACGCGGACATTTTCTATCTCCTCGCCGAGAAGCTCATAGCCCTCTACCTTGGAGCCTGTATCGGTCATTCTGTCGCAATATTTCTTTATATCTATATCCGAGCAATCAACAAAGTCGGAAAGCCATTTCATTGATAAAATCATATCTTTTTACCTACCTTTCTCTCAGAACTGGCTGAGGAAGCGCATATCGTTGTCGTAGAGGAGGCGGAGGTCATCCATGCCGTAGCGGCACATGGTGATTCTCTCTATGCCCATGCCGAAGGCAAAGCCGGAATAAACCTCGGGGTCTATGCCGCAGTTTGAGAGCACGAAAGGATGAACCATGCCTGCGCCGAGTATCTCTATCCAACCCTCGCCTTTGCACACGCGGCAGCCCTTTCCGCCGCATACGAAGCAGGAAACATCAACTTCAGCCGAAGGCTCTGTGAAAGGGAAGTGGTGCGGACGGAAACGGATTTTTGTCTCCGGACCGAACATTTTCTGCGCGAAAAGCTCAAGCGTAGCCTTGAGGTCGCCCATCGTTATGCCCTTGTCTACGACAAGCCCCTCCATCTGATGGAAGATAGGCGAATGTGTAGCATCCGCGGGGTCGGCGCGATAAACCCTGCCCGGAGAGATGATACGTATCGGCGGCTTGCTCTGCTCCATGGCACGAACCTGAACAGGCGATGTCTGCGAGCGCAGCAGTATATTATCCGTGATATAGAATGTATCCTGCGTATCTCTTGCAGGGTGGTTTTTCGGCAGATTGAGAGCCTCGAAATTGTAGTAGTCGTATTCTACCTCGGGTCCTTCCGCTATCGTGAAGCCCATGCCGATAAATACATCGCGCATCAGCTCCTCTGTCTGCGCAAGGGGATGGCGGCGACCGAAATCAGCTGAGGGTGTTCCGGGGACGGTGACATCGAGCTTTTCGGACGCAAGCTTTGCGCGAAGAGCCGCGTTTTTCAGCTCGTCTGCTCTCTTTGCTATGCGCTCCTCTATATATGTGCGCACTTCGTTTGCGAGACCGCCTATTACGGGGCGCTCCTCAGCGGAGAGCGAACCCATCTGGCGGAGCACAGCTGTCAGCTCGCCTTTTTTTCCGAGATATTTGATACGGATGCTCTCCGCATCGGCACCGGAATCAAGCTCGCCTTCTGCTCTTTTTCTTATTTCTTCAAGCAGCTTTCTCATTTTGTATTCCTCCGATTATGATGATTGTTTTAATTGAAATATGCCGAGAAAATAAAAATCCCCGCCCCGAAAAAGGGACGGAGATAAAATTCCGCGGTACCACCCGAATTCCCGCATATGCGGGCACTCTGCGGCTCATAACGCGAGCCATGCGTCTGCCGCTACTTTGTTTCACGGCAAAAGCTCCAAAGTGAAAGGCAGTCTGCTCATATGCAAACCTGCTTTCAGCCGATGACAGGTCTCTCTTTTCTGCATATATAGCGGGCAAACGCCGCTTTTTCACAGCATTTTTCTTATACGATATATATAATATCACAGTTTCTCATTTTTTGCAAGAGGAAAATCCGATAATTTTTGTTTTTTTATGCGCATGGGAGTTTTTTGCGGAAAATTTCTTTGGGAAAATCGGATAAAATCTTGCAATTAAATGAAGTATAGTGTATAATTTAAGAAAAAGCTCTGTTTTTTCTATTTCGGGATGAAAAGGAGAATGAAAAATGAAAATCAAAGAATTTATGGATGAAAACTTTCTGCTTGATTCGGATGTGGCTCAGCTGCTCTATCACAACTATGCCGAGCAGATGCCGATAATCGACTATCATTGTCATGTCAGCCCGGGGGAGATAGCAGAGGACAAGAGATATGAAAATATCACTCAGCTCTGGCTCTACGGTGATCACTACAAATGGAGAGCGATGCGTGCCTGCGGTATCGCCGAGCGCCTGATAACGGGCGATGCCTCCGACTATGATAAGTTCCGCGCATATGCGAGCGCAATGCCGAATCTCATCGGTAATCCGCTCTACCACTGGACTCACCTCGAGCTTCAGCGCTATTTCGGTTACTGCGGCGTGCTTTCGCCCGATACCTGCGACGAGGTATGGCAGCTCACCTGCGACAAGCTCGAGGAACCCTCCATGAGCGCGCGCGGCATCATAAAGAAATCAAATGTCAAGCTTATCTGCACGACGGACGACCCTGCGGACAATCTTGAGTATCATATCGCTCTGCGCAGTGATACGAGTTTTGAAACTCAGGTGATTCCCGCGTTCCGCCCCGATAAATGCATGAATATTACGGCGCCCGATTTCGCAAATTATATAAAGCATCTCTCCGAGGTTGCCGGAGACGAAATAAAGGATTTTGTTTCGCTCTGTGATGTCCTCTCGAAGAGAATAGCGCTTTTCAAGGCGCTTGGCTGCCGCACGGCTGACCACGGTTTTGATAATTATGTCACATTCGACAGCACAAAAACAGCCGGACAGGCTGTCGCCATTGCCGATGTGGTATTCAAGCGCGCACTTGCGGGCGAGAGCGTAGGCGAAGAGATGGCTGCAATATACAAGAGCGCGCTCATCCGCTTCTTCGGCAAGGAATATGTCAGAAACGGCTGGGTAATGCAGATCCATTTCGGTACGCTTCGCCGTGCAAACAGCGTTATGACAAAAGCACTCGGTGCCGATATGGGCTACGATATGATTCACGGCAAAAACTGCATTGCAGACCTTGCCGCCATGCTTGACGCGCTCAATACCGAGGGCGCACTTCCGAAGACCGTGCTCTATTCGCTCAACCCGACCGACAATGCCGCGCTTGCAACGCTCGTCGGCACATTCAACTACACGAGCGAGGAATCCGAGGGCTTTGACTGGTGCATGCCGAAAATGCAGCACGGAAGCGCATGGTGGTTCAATGACAATATCGCAGGAATGCGTGCCCAGATGGAAAATCTCGCAAATCTTTCCGCCTTCGGCAAGTTTATCGGTATGCTGACTGATTCGCGTAGCTTCCTTTCATATACGCGCCATGAATATTTCAGGAGAATACTTTGCTCCGTTATCGGCGGCTATGTAGAGCGCGGCGAATATCCGCTCGATATAGAGCGGCTCGCGCAGATGGTCTGCGATATATGCTATAACAATACGAAGGACTTCTTCGGATTTACGATACTTTGATAAAATAAAAGAAAAAAGAGGAATATAAAAAATGTCAGAATGTACACATGATTGTTCAACCTGCTCCGCTTCCTGCGGATCGAGAAAGCCGCAGTTTGAGGCGGTAAATCAGTACAGCCGCGTAGGCAAACTTATAGGCGTCGTTTCCGGCAAGGGCGGCGTAGGCAAATCCATGGTCAGCAGTCTGCTCGCTACAGAGCTTCGCCGCAGAGAGCTTTCCGTCGGTATACTTGATGCCGATATCACAGGTCCCTCCATTCCGAAGGCTTTCGGACTGAGGGGTAACTGCGAGGCAGCACCGCTCGGCGGCATTATGCCCATGACCACAAAAACAGGCATCGAGGTCATCAGCCTGAATTTGCTCCTTGAGGATGCCTCCGCTCCCGTTGTATGGAGAGGTCCCGTCATTGCGGGTACTGTAAAGCAGTTCTGGACGGACGCCGTTTGGGGAAGCCTTGACTATATGATAGTGGACTGCCCTCCCGGCACAGGCGATGTTCCGCTCACGGTTTTCCAGTCGCTCCCGCTGGACGGAATCATCATAGTGACAAGCCCGCAGGAGCTTGTCAGCATGATAGTAGGCAAGGCTGTCCGCATGGCACAGCTTATGAATATACCGATAATCGGCGTGGTGGAAAATATGAGCTATGTCAAGTGCCCCGATTGCGGCAAGGAGCTTCATATTTTCGGCGATAGTCACGTTGAAGAGGTGGCAAAGGAATACGATATTCCCGTTCTTGCGAAGATGCCGATAGACCCTGCGCTCGCAAACCTTTGCGACAAGGGTGCAATCGAGCTTTTTGAGGGAGATGCCATAGCTCCCGTGGCAGACGCCGTAGAGGCGACGCCCTGCCGCGTGCGCGATGAAGAAGAAACGGAAGAATGAGCAGAAAAAAGGTTCTTTTCGTCTGTGTGGCAAATACCTGCCGCTCCGCCATGGCGGAGTACATACTGAAGGATATGGCGGGCGATCGCTTTGATGCGTCATCGGCCGGGCTGAATGCCTTTGTCGGCGATACGATGGAGCCTTATGCCATACGTATTCTTGACCGCAGGCTCGCGGGAAATCTGCACAGACTTCACCGCGCCCGCCAGCTTTCGGGATATCTCATGGAGGAGGCGGATATCGTAGTCGCCATGCGCGAGGATTATGCGCGCGTGATCAGGGAATCGTATCCCGAGTTTGCCGACAAGGTAGTCTCACTCGGAGAGATAAATATGCCGCTTTTTTCGGGTGACGAGGCTATGGAGCAGTGCTACGACGCGATAAAGGCGGGAATAACGGAGTTGCTTTTAAGTGAAAAAGATTGATATCCGCCGTTTTTCGGCGGAAAATGCCTCTCGCATTGCCGAAATCGAAGCGCAGTGCTTCGGGCAGAATGCGTGGAGTAAATTTGCCGTGCTTGACGCGGCATCACGAGAGGATTTCATCATCCTCTGCGCCTTCGACGGAGAAAAATGCGTGGGATATGCCGACGCATTTTTCGTGCTTGACGAGATGGATATCTGCAATATAGCTGTTGACGCGGAGTACCGCAGGGAAGGGGTCGGAAGTATACTGCTCTCCGCTCTGCTCGGCTGGGCAAGCGAAAACGGCATAAGGAGCGCGACGCTCGATGTGCGCCCATCAAATGCCGCCGCGAAAGGTCTCTATGAAAAGCACGGCTTTATGAAGATCGGTACACGGCGCGATTTCTATAAATATCCGCACGAAGATGCTGAAATCTATGAGGCAAATCTATCGGAAATAAGCAAATAATACTTTTGTATAAAACTCAAAACCCTTGCAGAAAGGACATTTTTGTGAAAATACTCGGAATAGAAAGCTCATGCGACGAGACAGCGGCTGCAGTCCTCTCGTGTGGCGAAAGGTTTGAGATACTTTCAAATATAGTGGCATCGCAGATAGAGGTGCACGCGCGCTTCGGCGGCGTTGTGCCCGAGATAGCAAGCCGAGCGCATTGCGAAGCAATCTCGAAGATAACATACGATGCGCTCGCCTGCGCGGGCGTTTCCATGGCTGAGATAGATGCCGTAGCCGTCACGGCAAGCCCGGGGCTTATCGGCGCGCTTCTTGTTGGCGTAAACTTTGCAAAGTCGCTTGCTTATGCAAACGGCAAGCCGCTCGTCGCCGTAAACCATATAAAAGGGCATATCGCGGCAAATTATCTCTGCCCGCCCGAGCTTACCACGCCGTATCTTGCCTTTGTGGCGTCGGGCGGTCATACCTCGATAGCTATTGTGCATGATTATAATAATATAGAAGAAATCGGCGGCACACGCGACGATGCGATGGGCGAATGCTTTGATAAGGTTGCCCGCGTGCTCGGTATGCCGTATCCGGGTGGTGCCGCGATAGACAGGCTCGCCTACGAGGGCAAGCCGACTCTGAAATTGCCGAGTGCCGCGATACATGACGAAACGCTCGATTTTTCCTTCTCGGGAATAAAGACGGCAGTGCTGAATTATCTCAATTCCGCCTCACAAAAAGGAGAAGAGATATGCCGCGAGGATGTAGCGGCAAGCTTCGTTTCGGCGGCGGTAAATTCCGCCGTAATCAAGCTCGATATGGCGCTTGAGCGCCATCCGGAGCTTCATGCGCTCGCGCTTGCGGGAGGCGTCGCTGCCAACTCTCATTTGCGGGCGGCGCTCGCGGAGCTCTGCAAAAAGAGAGGCGTGGCTTTCCACTATCCCGAGGTGAAATACTGCGGCGACAATGCGGCGATGATAGCCGCAGCCGGATATTTTGAGTATCTCGCGGGGAATTTTTCCGATACTTCGCTCAATGCGAGTGCGTTTTTCACAATATAAAAAGCGAAATAAGCGAAACTTTTTCATTTGTCAAGAGCTTTGCGTGAGAAAAATGAAAATCGGCAAAATATAGAATTTTTATATTGCGATTTGTGCGTAATTTCTTTTAATACATTTGTATAAAAATCTGAAAATCGGCTTTTTATTCGCAAATAAGTTTTCCACAGCCTGTGGATTGTGTTGTTAATAAATCCGAGGCAAAAATGGAAAAAACGGCTTGTACAGCCGATTTTTCCCAAAATGCTGTGGAAAAACCTGTGGAATTTGTGGAGAAGTCGGGTGGTTTTTCCCGAAAACTCCTTGTGGAAAACTCATTTTCCGCGGGATAACCTATCAGCTTGCCCAAAGCATCGGATTTTTATTCACAATTTTGTAATTTTTAATTTTATTCTAATAATTATAGGTATCACGGAGGAAACGGTCTTGAAATTCAGGCTTCTTTTCGGCAGTTCGGTCATAAATCTGCCCGGCGAAACGGCAAATCATATTGAAAAAGCATCGGGCGATGAGCTCCGCGTGCTCATTGCTGTTGCGGGCGGCGCCGGCACCTCCTCGAAAGAGATAGCCGATGCGCTCGGCATGCCCGAGGCGGAGGCAGAGGCGGCGATTTCCTTCTGGCGCGGTACCGGTGTGCTTGAAATTTACGCTGACGACGATAAAAATCCGGCCGCAAGCCGCAACCGTCGGTTGCGCAAGAATGAAAAGTCAGAGAAGCCCGACGAACCCTCCGCTCAGGCATACAGCGGAAATGATGTAGAGAGGATTTTCGCCGAAAACGGCAGGCTGAAGGAAACTGCGGAAATGTCGCAGGCACTGCTCGGAAAGGGAAGTCTTACGCCGGCCGAGACGAAAATAATCGTTTATCTCTCCGACCACCTGCGGCTCGATAATGAGTTCATCCTGCTCCTCATTTCATATTGCGTGAAGATCGGCAAGGGCTCGCTTCGCTACATAGAGCAGACGGCGATAGGTCTCTATGACAAAGGGATAAACACTGTCGCCGCGCTCGAGGAATATATCAAGCGCGAGGACGAGAAGCGCTCACTTGAATATAAAGTGCGCACACTCTTCGGAATAGGCGAGCGCGCTCTGATAAAAACCGAGCAGGAATGCCTTGAAAACTGGGTAAAGCTCGGCATTTCGTTTGAGCTTATCGAATACGGCTACGAGAAAATGATGAAAAGCCCGAAGGTGACACGCCCTTCATTTTCATATGAAAACAAAATGCTCACGGACTGGGTGGCATCGGGGCTGAGAACGCCTGAGGCTGTCACCGAATACGAAAAGAGCGATAAGAAAAAGCCGGCGGGCAAGAGAGAAGCGGGCTTTGACCTCGATGAATTTTTCAATCTTGCCGCATCGCGCGGCGCGGGAGGGGATAATAAATGAGCTATAACAAGGCGAATTTCAAGCGAATTTCCGAGGAATATATGACAAAAAATCTGCGAGCCAAAGAGGATGCGGAGCGCAGAAAAAAGGTACTTCATGCGAGGTTTCCCGAGATAGCGGGCATAGATAATGAGCTCGCAATGACGGGGCTCAAGCTGATGCAGGCGGCAAAGGGTGATCCCGCGACGCTTCACGAGCGCATAGATGAGCTGAAAAGGGGTAATGAGGAATTGCTTTCTGCCCGCCGCGATATCCTGCTCTCAAAGGGCGTGCCGGAGGATTACAGCGATGTACACTATGAATGCCCCGATTGCATGGATACGGGTATGATAAACGGCGTGATGTGCAAATGCATGAGGCGTGCGCTTGTCCTTGCGGGATATGAAAGCTCCGGTATCGGCAATCTCATCGTCAAGCAGAGCTTTGATAATTTCGATCTCAGCTATTACAGCGGCGACGAACGCAGAAATATGGAGCGTGCGCTTGAAAAGGCGAAGAGTTTCGCCGTAAATTTCGGAGAGGAAAAGGCAAGAAATCTGCTTTTCATGGGAACTACGGGGCTTGGCAAGACGCATCTTTCCAGCGCGATAGCTAAGACTGTTATCGACCGCGGTTATGATGTCGTCTACGAAACGGCAAACAATATTTTCAACGATTTCGAATATGAGCGCTTCGGCAGAGGATATCAGGCGCAGGGAAGCGAATCGAGAACGGCACGATATTTCGATTGTGAGCTACTGATAATCGATGACCTCGGAACAGAGGTATCAAATCAGTTTACCGTGGCTACGCTCTATAATCTGCTCAATGCCCGCCTGATAGGCGAGAAGAGCATGATAATCAGCACCAACATCAAAAAGGAAGAGCTTTTCTCGCGCTATGCCGACCGCATAACCTCGCGCATCTTCGGCGAATTTGAGCTGATACTTTTCTCGGGAAAGGATATCAGAAGTCAGAAGCTGGCAAGGGGAGAAAGATAATTATACACCTGTATAAAAATCCGAAAAGGACTGCCGCAGCAGTCCTTTTCGGATTTTTATATTTATTGCTTTATTGCAATTTGACTAACTCCTGAAGCTTTGCATATAGGTCGGCTATTTCAAATGAAAGCGGTTTCGAGACGCCGCCCGGCTTCAGAATATGCTCGCCGTATTCACGGAGCATATTTACTGTCTCTGCATCCATCTGCTGCCATGCATCGGAATTGAAAATAATTACGAGAGGGGAGATTACGCCGAATAACTCGGTGTTTGTAAATGATGTGAAATCAGACTGAATATCCCATGAGTACATATCCATGACTATATCAAGGTCTCTTCGTTTCTCAAAGCGGTAGGAATCTTTAGCAGCATCGGAAAGCTTGGCAGGGTCAGACATATGCAAAAAGATGTTCTGCAAAGCCTTTTTCTGATAGGATTCTACGCACCGCTGAGCATCCTGATACTGCCTGCGGGAATATATGCAAAAACAAACCGACGCTACGAGCAGAATCGCAAGCGCAACCACGACGATGACAAAGAGGGATTTTGAAACGGTTTTACTGTTTCCCATAAGATATACCTCAAAAATGAATGTTTATATAATAATTATACCATAAAATATAATATTTGTCAACGGTATATTTTATGCCGTTTTTGTAGAAATATATTCATTCGGAAATCAAAAACGGAACATATGGGTTGGTTCGACTTTTTGTATAGAGAACTCCGGCAAAGGAGGAATTCTCTATACAAAAATCCGAAGCGAAATTCGCTTCGGACTCTTTTTTATGAAAAGACTTTTTTTGCTTTAAGTACATTTGCAAGCTCGCCCGCCGTGCCGCAAAAGATGCTTCTGATACGCGGCAGGAGCGGAAAATCATCGGGGCGGAGCAGAGAAACGCTTTTATCGAAGCTTGCGGCACCGCTTTTTTCGAGGATTTCTCCGACAAACTGCGAGCAGAAATAATATCCTCTGCGGCGGTGCTCTATTCCGAAGCGGCAGGCGATGCAGCCGAGCAGGCTGTATCGGAAAAGAGAATGGCTTTTCATCATGCGCCGTACTCTCATACGCGCCCTCTCTGCGGCTCTCTCCGAGACCTCAAGACAAACAAGCTTGCAAAGCGATTCACCATGCGAACCGAGAAAGCCGCTGTAGGGGCTCTCCGTTGTGAGCCCGCCCGGGAGAGGGAAGCGCTCGCGGAGCCTTGAAAAGCTGTAGAAAATCTCCGGCTCATCATCAAAAGCTATTGCGACATGAGTATACGTCGCCCTCGTGAAAAGCCCGATTATACGTGACGGCACCGATTTTGTTTTTGTGAGAAGAATATAGATATGCTTCATCGGCATCACTTGCCGGTGTCGCTCTGCGCCCGTATTTCGCTCAAGCTTTTTGCCTTTGTATGCACGATGGGCGACCATTCGACCTTTTTGAAAAGCGCCTGCACATTTATCGGGATATATGTGAGCATGAAGATGGGGAAGGTGAAGGTATAGAGAATCTTCTTTATCGCGCTTGTATGAATTTTTTTCCACTCTGTGACGGTGGTTATCGCGCCGAGCGTCCAGAGGAGCAGATAGGTATTTACAAGCGTTTGCAGAATAGAGCGCACGGCTATCATTTCATCGGCACCCTTCAGTCCGCCGGCGATAATGAAAACGCTGTTTACGATAAGGCTCGTGAGAGTGATAACGACGGCAGGGAATATCGCCATGAACATATCATAGCAGGCAAAGCCGCGATGGCGGAAGATACCGCAGAAAAGGTCTTTTCCGTAGTGGCGGAGCACCTGCAGAAAGCCCTTGGACCAGCGCAGACGCTGGCGCCATGACTGCCGGAAGCTCGTCGGCTGTTCATCAAAAAGCATTGCCTTTTCGCAGTAGCCGATTCTTTCCTTGTCGATGATGGTTTTTATTGTAAATTCAAGGTCCTCGGTGAGCAGGAAAAATTTCCAGCCGCCGTTATTTTCAAGTATCTCACGGCTGAACATAAAGCCTGTTCCGCCGATGGAGCTGCTTGTGCCGAGGCACATACGTGAGCGGTTAAGATACTGCGATTCACGCAGAAACCAGAGCCCGTAGCCTGCGGAGATCCAGTTGTCGCCGTAGTTTTTTGAGTTGCGGTAGCCCGTCACTATGCTGTAGCCCTGTGAGAATGTCTTATTCATCTCGGCGATGTAGTTTTTATCGAGGACATTGTCCGCATCAAAGATGAAATAGCCGTCAAAGGAGTCCCAGCCATAGTCCGCATTTATGCGGTCGAGCAGATATTCCATGGCATAGCCCTTGCCGACGCGCTCCTTATTGAAACGCTCGTACACAGTGGCGCCGAGGTTTCTCGCTATCTCGGCTGTCTTATCGGTGCAGTTGTCGGCAACGACAAAAACATTTACAAGAGAACTGTCATATTTCTGATCCTTTATGCTCTCGATGAGATTTCCTATTACTACCTCCTCATTGCGCGCGGCAATGAGAACGGCATACTTATGGTCGGTGACGGGAGCCTTGCTCTTCTTCTTTGCGAAAAGCCACGGTACTATCACATAGAAAAACTGATAGCAGTAGCACAGGGTGAAAATTATCGCTATGATATAGTTTATATAGCTTAAAGTTTCCATTTTCTTGTCCTTTATTATTTGCCTCGGGAGGCACACGGAAATGTTCCTCCTTTTCGGCTTTATTTTTATTGTTTACCCGAAGAAAAGAGCTTTAGTCAGCGCTTTCCGTGTTTTCGTTTTCTGCGATAAATGCCAGTATTTCGGCTACCAATCCGTCATAATCTATATCGAGGATTTTTGCCGTTTCACGGTTGAAGGGAACAAAGACGGATCTCAGTCTTTCTCTGGAAGGGTGCGTTTCAAGTTTGATATATGCGTTAATATCCACCCTTGCGATAGGGTCTTTACCTTCCTTTTCGTCTTCTTCTGTTGCGTATATCAGCGAGGAATTATATTTTTTTGCATCGGGATTTTCGATGATATAATCGATGAGAGCCATCATGGAAAGTTTCTCTGAGGGAACATTTACCGAGAGATTTCTGCCGATGCTTTTGAAGTAGTCCTGATCGCTGTGATAATCGCCGCCCGGCGTACGGGCAACACCGTAAATATCACAGGTTATCATTATCTCGCGGCACTGATTTTCGACTATTTCTTCAGCCGAGAAGGCGGGTGCATCGGGAAATTCCTTGCCGTTGTAGAGCTTCTTTATTGCCGCTTGGGTTTTTGCCATGTCGGAATAAATGGGGAGCGTTATGCTGTTGCCGTATCCGTCGATGCAGAAAGCGCTGTAGGCGGATTTCATGGAGAAGTCCACGTAGTCGAGCCCGTACATTTCTTTAAGCTCCGGCAGGTACACATCGCGCAGGATATCGTCGAGTCCGCTGTTTCTGAATGTTCCGGAGACAAAACCTGCGGAACATGCGTAGACCTCGCAGGATTTGGAGAGAGAAATGAGCGCATCTTCTACGGTTGTCTTATTTTTCAGCTTTTCGATGAATCTTGCATCGTCCTCACTTATAAAGTCATAGTTGAAATAATTGCGCAGTGTAGAACCGAATACGGTATTTACTATTATAGCCGCATGGAACGAATTTGACAAGTAACCGTAGGTTGCATTATCGACGTCTTTTGTGTCTACAGAAGTATATGACTCTTCGTAACCGATATTTAAGTCGGTGTATTTTCTGTTTGATGCAATCTCCATGAGGCACCTGATATCGTCCTTATCCGTGATGAGATATACGCGGCGCTTTCCGTATTCGTTTTCGTTATCGAACATGATTACCTCGCGGCAGAAGCCGGAGGAAAGCTCAACGGGAGCTTTGCCAGAGCGCAGTATCATCGCGCTCATGATTATCAGGCAGACAAGAGCCACGCAGGCAAATGCACGTATGCCCTTGAGCGCGCCGCGGCGAACCCCGCGATACATTATCATATTGAGCACTATATTGCATGCAAAGCCTATGAGCGCAAGGAGCAGGCACGAGATTATGATGCCGCCCGCGTTTCTCGCGCTGGTGTCTGCGAGCAGACATGCGACGAGCGTCATTATTATAAATATGATGATGTATTTCACAGTCACCCTGATGCCGTTATATGTGAAGGCGTTGCCCGCGCGCTCACTCTTCAGGAAGATATTGAGTACAGAGGCGATTGTGATTATCACGGTCGCGCCGATGAGCACATAGAGCGAACCGAGGAATACTTTGCCGATTGACATATCCACAAGCGAGCCGAAGCGGGTATAGAGCGATATCGGCGAGGTATTGAGTATATCGAGCAGAGTGGATTTTGCTATGCGCCAGCCGAATGTCATCTCAAAGATATTGCGCAGGCAGAAGCTGAGCGTATACGGGATGAAAAGCACTATCAGCGAGAATGCGACATGCACGGCTGTATTTCCGCAGACGACGGCGGAAAATGTGAATACAGAGTAGTAGAGAATATAGAAAGCAAGCGTATAGACCGTTATCTTGAGCAGTTCCGCCATAAAGGAGGCATAAAGACTGCCGCAGTTACATGCGCCTATCACTGTGAAGATAAGCATCATTATAAGGAAAGGAACGGCAAAGAGAAGCAGCCCGAAGAGCGAATTTGAAAGGAAAAGCGCGTTTCTTGTGAGCGGGAGCTTATGCTCAAAATAGTTGCCTGCTTTGGTGTGCGTGTTTCTCCATGCGTATACGGAGGAGAGAAGTGCCGCCGCCACAGCCGCACATGTAAAGAGAATCTGGGCGGATTCGTCCTGCAGCATCCCGAGCAGCAGTTTGCCGCGCTCGATGCCGACCGTGTAGCCCATGCCGGCGAGCACGAATATCGGTATTATCAGCGCAAGGCAGGAATAGAGCAGGAAGGAAGCCCAGTTTGACCTTGCCTTGCATATAAGAAATCTGCCCGCGCCGGAAAGTGAAAAACGGGAATCAGTTTTTGTCGAGGATTTCTGTGAAATCATATCCTTTTTCCTCCATTTCCGATATAAATACTTCCTCCAGCGTCAGCGGGAGAATCTCATAAAATTTCGGTGAGAGCGAGAGCACCTTTGCCTCTATTTCCTCGGCGCTTCCTCTTGCGATGAGCGTTATCACGCTGCCCGCGCGACGGAAATCCACTAAGCGCAGCGGAGCGAAGCTCGTCACATCGATGTCGGAGCCGGTCACTACCATCTGAACCTTTGAAATGCCGCACTTCATATCGTCTATGTCGCTCTCGAAAAGTATGCCGCCGCGGTGGATAAGCCCTACATGGTCGCATAGGTCCTCCAGCTCGCGGAGATTGTGAGAGGCGATTATCGGCGTCATACCGCTTTCGGCGACCTCCTCGCATATCAGCTTTTTTGCGAACTGACGCATGACGGGGTCGAGCCCGTCGAAGGTTTCATCGCAGAGCAGATAGCGCGGACGGCACGAAAGCCCGAGCAGAATATCCACCTGACGCTTCATTCCCTTGGAAAATGTGGAAAGCGAGCGCTTGCGCTCCACCCTGAACATCTCGCAGAGATTTTCATACCGCCTGGAATCAAATCTGTCATATATCGAGCGATAGAAGCGCATCATATCGTCGGTATTTGCCCCCGGGAGCTTGTATTCGTCATCCGAAATATAGAAAATTTCCTTTTTAACTGCGTTGTTTTCGAAAACGGGTCTGCCGTCAAAGAGTATCTCGCCGCTGTCCGGCTTGAATATGCCCGCCATAACGCGCAGCAGGGTGCTTTTTCCGGCGCCGTTGCTTCCGATGAGTCCGTAGATGGAGCCGCTTCCTATAGTGGCGCTCACATCGCAAAGCGAGAGCACCTCGTCATATGATTTGGTTATGTTTTTGATTTCAATCATCGGCTTTTCCTCCTGCTATCTCTTCTGCGAGCGCAATTATGCGTTTGCGACTAACGCCCATGGAAACTGCTTTTTTCATTTCTTCTGCGAGTGCTTCAAGCTGCTTTTCCTCCTGCTTCGTCCGCAGTACAGCCACATCTCCGTTTACAAAGCGCCCTCTTCCCGGGACACTGTATAGTATGCCGCGGTGCTCCAGCTCGGAAAAAGCCTTCTGCACGGTATTCGGATTTACTGAAAGCTCCGCCGCGAGCACGCGAACCGAGGGGACAACTCCGTCCGCCTCCATCGCGCCGGATACCACAAGCCTTGTTATCCCGTCAACGAGCTGCTCGTATATCGGCATTCTCGAACGCGGGTCTATCTGTATCATAATGCCTTCCTCATTAACTGTATTATTACTGTTAGTACAGTTATATCACAAAACTATTGCTTTGTCAATAGTTTTGGCAAAATTTAATTTCTGTTGCCTGGTTTTGGAAAAATATTTAATAATAATAATCATTACTGCTTGACAAATTAAGAAAAAGCTGTTATAATGAAGAAAAAACACGGGAGAAGATAAAATGAATATAACAAAAGACATAAAATACATCGGAGTAAATGACCACGAGGTTGACCTTTTTGAGGGGCAGTACCGCGTGCCGAACGGTATGGCTTATAATTCATATGTTATAATGGATAAGAAGATAGCCATAATGGACACGGTGGATGCCGCCTTTGCACACGAATGGCTTGATAATCTCGCCGAGGCACTCGGAGAGAGAAGCCCCGATTTTCTCATAGTTCAGCATATGGAGCCCGATCACTCGGCAAATATAGCGAATTTCCTTCGTGCCTATCCCGAGACTACCGTTGTGGCAAACGCGAAGGCTTTCGCCATGATAGACGCTTTCTTCGGCGAGGGACTCTGCAAAAATAAGCTCACAGTGGAAAACGGCGAGTCGCTTTCACTTGGCGAGCATACGCTGACGTTTGTTTTTGCGCCGATGGTGCACTGGCCTGAGGTCATGGTGACCTATGACAGCCGCGACAAGGTGCTTTTCTCGGCAGACGGCTTCGGCAAGTTCGGCGCACTTGACGCCGAGGAGCCATGGGCAGACGAAGCGAGGAGATATTATATAGGCATAGTCGGCAAATACGGCGCACAGGTTCAGGCACTTCTCAAAAAGGCGGGGACGCTCGATATAGATATCATTTGTCCGCTTCACGGTCCCGTGCTTTCGGATAACCTTTCATATTATATAGATCTCTACAATACATGGTCGTCCTACAGCGTTGAAACAGAGGGTGTATGTATTGCGTATACCTCGGTTTACGGCAATACGAAAAAGGCAGCTCTTCTGCTTGCCGATGAGCTCCGCGTAGGCGGATGCCCGAATGTTGCCGTTCATGACCTTGCGCGTGCAGATATGTCGGCGGCTGTTGCCGATGCTTTCCGTTATGGCAAGCTTGTGCTTGCGACAACAACATATAATGCGGAGATTTTCCCGTTCATGCGTGAATTTATAAATCGTCTTACGGAGCGCGGCTTCAAAAACCGCACTGTGGGACTTATCGAAAACGGTTCATGGGCACCGCTTGCCGCAAAGATAATGCGCGGTATGCTCGAGGGCTGCAAAAACATCACATGGCTTGACGGAGTTGTAACGGTGAAATCCGCCATGACCGAAGCGAACAGGGAAGAGATAGGAAAGATGGCAGGCGAGCTTTGCCGCGAGTATACGGCACTTTCTCCCGCGACGGCAAACAAAAACGATATGAGCGCGCTTTTCCGCATAGGCTATGGACTCTATGTCGTCACCTCGAATGACGGCAAGCATGACAATGGACTTATTGTAAATACCGTGACGCAGGTTTCCGATAATCCGAACAGGATTGCCGTCAACATAAATAAGGCAAATTACTCATACCATGTGATAAAGCGCACCGGAATAATGAATGTAAACTGCCTGTCTACGGAAGCACCTTTTAAGGTTTTCGAGCAGTTCGGTTTCCGGAGCGGACGCAATGTAAATAAATTTGAGGGCTGCACACCCGCACGCGCGGACAACGGACTTGTCATATTGCCGCACTATATAAACGCGGCTTTCTCGCTAAAGGTTGAGGACTATGTTGACCTCGGCTCGCACGGAATGTTTATCTGCTCTGTGACGGAGGCACGCGTGATGAGTGATAAGCCTACCATGACATACGATTACTACCACAAAAATGTGAAGCCCAAGCCCGAAACGGCAGGAAAGAAGGGATACGTCTGCAAGGTCTGCGGATATGTCTACGAGGGCGAGGAGCTTCCCGCAGACTATATCTGCCCGCTTTGCAAGCATGGTGCAGCTGATTTCGAGCCGATAAAGTAATATAAATAGTGAAAAGCAAATCCCTCGGCATCGCCGAGGGATTTTGATCTGTCGAAAAAATCTAAATTCAAAAAGTAGTTTTGCTAATGTGCAGAAATAGCAAAAAAGAAAGCCTTCCCCAGTGGGGGAAGGTGGCAGCCGTAGGCTGACGGATGAGGTGTCTATAAACATTTTATAACAATATTTGCGTCAAAATTTCAATTTTACTCCTCATCCACCGCTATCGCGGTCCCCCTTCTCCCGCAGGAGAAGGCTATACAAAAAATGCTTTTATCTGTTTTTGCGGTAAAAAAATACTTTTTCGACACTCTGAAATCCCTCGGCATCGCCGAGGGATTTCGGGTGATTTTCGCGAGAAAAGTACAAAAGCTTACTTACTGCTCATCTCATCTGTGAAAAAATACCCGCAAACGCAAAAAAGCTCGGTGAAACCGAGCTTTTTTGCGTTTTATACAAGCGTCTTATTTTTAACGTTTTTCTTCATGCGACGCACATCGGCGAGCATTTTCGGCGTGTCGCGCAGGACATTAACCTTTGATTCGCGGTGGTTTATAACCTTGACACCCATCTCGCCTATCTTATAGCCGAGGCGCTGAGCTATCATGGTAGCTTCAAGGTCAAAGGCGAAACGGTTTACCTCGCAGTTGCGGAAAATTCTCCTTGCTGCCTCTCCGCGATAGCCTTTGAAACCGCACTGCGAATCGGAATATTTGAATCCGGCGGCAATAGAAAGCACCTTGAGATATGTCTTTGATGCGAGCTTGCGGATAAAAGTATAGCCATCATATCCATCGGCGGAAATGTTTCGCGAGCCGAGTATCACGTCAAAGTCGCTCTCTTCAAACTGCTTTACCATCTTTTCTATCACGTCCGTGCCGTAGGCGTTGTCACAGTCGGTAAAAATCACTATATCACCTGTGGAAGCGAGCATACCTGTGCGCACGGCACAACCCTTGCCCATATTCGGAGTATATGAGATAAGGCGCACGCGGCTGTCATCAGCACTTTTTGCTTCGACAGCTTTTCCGCATCCGTCGACAGAGCCGTCATCTACAAAAATCAGCTCCCAATCACCGAAATGCTCCTTCATATATCCGTAGAATGTATCTATAGCTCCGTTTATTATGGAGCTTTCGTTATACATCGGTATAATAAGCGTTACTTTCATTTTTGTCCTCCGCGCAGGTGCCGGATTATACTTTGCTCCTGCATTTAAATTGATTATACAATATAATTATTAACTTTTCAAGTACAACTTATAAATTTATCATGATAAACTTTTGTATAAAATGAAAAAGCCGCACCACAGCAGGCTTTTAAGAAAACAGGGCGACCGAGGTCGCCCTTATTGCTTTTGTTAATGCACGCTTTTATGAACGGCAAATTCCTGATCGCGCATAGCGGCATCCATTTTGATAGTGCATACCTTATCTATGCTGAAAATACCCTTTTTTACGCTTGCATTTGTTTCTATTATGGGAACCATTTTTTCTATGGTTTCACCATAGCTGTATTTCTTTATTGATTCCGAATCGGTTTCCACAACGAATGTCAAATCCTTATATTCAAATGAGAAGGAAGCGGATTTCAGCTCAACGCCGGAATCAAGCAGGTCGGCATTGAAATTATATATGCCGCCGACAAACTGATAGGGATTGAGATCGTCTGACATTTCCACGCGATAGATGTTTTCCGCGTCGGAGAGATCATAGTGTTCTGTGATTGGAACGGTGCGGAACTTATAGTCGGTAGCATCGTCCTCAAATACATTCAGCCATGTTATTTTCTCTATGGAGTCGGAATAATCGCGTGAAAGGAGAAATTCGCGTATGCTCTTTTCCATGGCGGCATTTGCGCGGTCTACGGAATAGCTGTCTGTAATCAGCACGGAAGAGTAGACGAATATTTTGAAATCGAGTCCGTCATTCCTGCATCTGGCATTGACCTCATATCTGCCGCTTGTTTCTTTGTTCTGCGTGTAGCTTACATACTCAAAATCGTAATTATTTCCGTATTTTTCGTGAAGGTAATTGAGTACCTTTTTCTGCACGCTTTTTGAAGGGGTACAGCCTGCTGCCAATATTATAACGCATGAGGCAAGCAGTAAACAAAGCATTTTCTTGAGTAATGTTTTTTTCATATGTCTCAGCCTTTCTTTGTGAGATTTGAATCGGTGCTCGGAAAAACACAGGCGATAACCGCACTGCGCAAAGCTTTCACCATGTCGGAAAGCGGCAGGCAAAAGACATCCTGCCCGATATTTCCGCCCGATTCATAAGGAAGATGGATAAATCCAACCTGCATATTTCTTTTTTCTGTCATGTTCTTTGAAAGAGTATGGTATAGTACATCATTGCAGAGATAAGTTCCCGCGGAAAACGAATAAGAAACAGGAAGCCCGAGCGCGGAGACGGCATTTTTTATCGCGGCAAAATCAAAAGTTGAAAAATATGCCGCATCACCGCCTGAAATGCACGGAAATTCCGCAGGAATGTCGGAATGTGAAGGGAAAAGCCCTTCATTGTCGCGGATAGCGCCGCGAAGATTTATGCCTATGCGCTCAATACGTATGCACCTTGAGCCGCCCGCAAGTCCTGACAAAATAACAATGTCGGGTGAAAAGAGGTCGATTTCTCTTTCGAGGATATCTGTCGCCTTATCCCAGACAACGGGTAGGAAGAGCTTTTTTATTTCGGTGTTTTCGATATCCGGCAGAGCCGACACCGCGTCATAGGACGGATTTCTCTCTGCGCCGCCGAAGGGCTCAAAGCCTGTTATCAGCACCTTTTTCATCGCGGGAAAACACCTCACACTTTTCACTTAATTACTATTTTATATGTTTTTTTCCGAAAAGTCAAGGGTTTTTTGTAAAGTGAAGCATTTCTGTCCTGAGAATGAATTGAAATGAAATATAAGCGAGGAAAAATCTATTATCCCTGCCATTATTATATTACGCACCGTGGCGAAATATGTAGACCGAAGGGCGTGGCTCTGGCAAAAACCGAAATATGCAATATAATATATCAGGAAATGATATGCCGCATATTTTTGTCATATTTTGGCATACGGTTTATTTATTTCCTTGACTAACAAAGCGGTAAAATCGGTAAAAATATAGTAGAAAGTTTTTTCTTTCAAAACTGTAAAAAGAGAGTGTGAAAAAAATTGACCGTAAAACGAGGAGATATTTTCTATGCCGACCTCAGTCCTGTTGTCGGGAGCGAGCAGGGCGGGTTGCGACCTGTTCTCATAGTGCAGAATGATGTGGGAAACAAATACAGCCCGACAGTCATCGCAGCCGCGATAACAAGCAGGCTTGACAAGGTGAAGCTCCCTACTCATATAGATGTCTATGCACGAAATTTCGGACTTGCAAAGGATTCAGTGATACTGCTTGAGCAGATAAGAACGATAGACAAAAAGCGTCTGCGTGAAAAAATGGGGCATCTCGACGAACTACTTATGCAGAGGGTGAATGACGCGATAACAGTCAGCTTCGGTCTTGCCGACGCAAAAAGCGATGAAGAAATACCCGCCTCGGCGGATACCGATATGACGGGAACGGTTATAGCATAAAAGGAAAGAGCAGAGGCGTTTTTCGCTTCTGCTCTTGTGATTTTGCTTTTGCGTGCGAAACCGTCTTCCGCAAAAAACGCAAAAGCGACGAACGGCGCGGGGCAAAACGCCACCGCACCGTCGTCAGGAAGGAGAAATATGAAGACTTTTATCTTCAGTCCGCCATGATTACATAATCATAGAGCGGCTGACCGCCGACAAGAACCGTTACTTCGGCATCGGGAACGACACCGAGAATGGTATCTGCGGCTTTGGAAGCGTTAACGTCATTTACATCGCTTCCGGTGAAAACGGTGAAGTTTTCAGACTTACTCACCGCAGTAAGCTGTTTGAGGCAGTCAAGACTGTTTTCGGCAACACATTTTATCTTGCCGTTTATCAGTCCCATGTAGTTATCTTTTGCTATGTTCAGCCCGTCGATATCGCAATCGCGCACCGCACGGGTTACAGTAAGGGACTTTACAGCCGAAGCGGCTTCCGTCATGGCGGAGAAATTCTCATCCGCTTCCGCTTCGGGATCGAAGCTCATCATGGCGGAGATGCCGGCAGGAACGGAATTTGAAGGAATTACGCGGACATTTTTGCCGAGCTCTTCCGCCGCCTGTGCCGCAACGAGATATACATTTTTATTATTCGGGAGAATGAATATATTCTCCGCGCCGAGGCTATTTGCACAGTCGATAATCTGCTTTGTGCTCGGGTTCATGGATTGACCTCCGAGAACAAAGCCGTCTACGCCGAGATCTGCGAAAACATCGCGTATGCCGTCGCCGTTGCAAACGGAAACGAAGCCGTATTTCTTTGTTTTTGCAGGCTCTTCGGGAATAGCGGCGAGTGAAGAATGCTGCTCGAGCATATTCTCGATTTTCACAGTGAGCAGAGTGCCGAAGCGGAGTGCCGAAGAGAGAACCGTGCCGGGTTCGTTTGTATGAATATGAAGCTTTATCACATTTTCGTCATCTACGAAAACCATGCTGTTTCCGAGAGGGAGAAGCGTTTTGTAAAGCTCACGCGCCGTATCTTCGCCGATATATTCGGCGCTCTTTTTCACTATGCACTCCGTACAGTAGAGAAATTCTATGTTTTCACCGGAAAATTCGGCGAAATTTGCCTTTGCCGCAGTATCATGGCTTTCGCCGTTCTCCGAGCAGACCACGGGATGGTGACGGAGTGCCGCAAGCATGCCCTGAAGCATCACGACAAAGCCCTTGCCGCCCGCATCAACAACATTTGCCTGTTTGAGTATCGGGAGAAGCTCGGGTGTTTTATTCAGAATGTCGATGCCCTCTTTTATTACATAATCGAAAAGCTCCTCGATATCGCCGAAGCTGTCGCTCTGCGCCTTTTCCATAGCTTTCTCGGCGCAGACACGCATGACGGTAAGTATAGTGCCCTCCGTGGGCGTCATGACAGCCTTGTATGCTTCTGTCACGCCTGCCTTAAGCGCCTCTGCCATCTGAACGGAATCGGCTTCCTCAAGTCCCGCGAATGCCTTTGACATACCGCGGAAGAACATGGCGAGTATAACGCCGGAGTTGCCTCTTGCGGACATGAGTGTCATACCGGCAACATTCTTTGCGCATTCGGAAAGATTGTCGCTGGTGCTTGAGAGTGAGGTGCGTACACGGCTCATTGTCATGCTCATGTTGACGCCCGTGTCTCCGTCGGGAACGGGATATACATTCAGATTATTGATTTCCTCTTTGTTGTTTTCCAGCGCGCTTGCGGCGGAAACAACCATATCGCGGAAGGATATTCCGGTAATTGTCATAATATAATTCCTTTCGGTTTATCTTGTTTCGCATATGCTGTAAACAGCAAGTGTACCTCTGCCGCAGTGCGCGCCGACAACAGGACCTATCTCCCCGATTACGGCATCCTTTGCGCCGGCTTCGAGTATCATTTCTTTCAGCTTTTCGGCATCCTCTATGCTGTCGGAATGGTTTATGAATATTGTCTGGTTTTCAAAATCGCGTGCATTTTCGACTGTCTTATCGACGAGCATCTTCATGGAGACTTTTCTGCCGCGCGCATTGAACATGGGGACGAGTTTGCCGTCATCGCTCATATGGAGCACGGGCTTGATGCCGAGCATTGTTCCGACTACAGCCTTTGCCGCGGAAACTCTGCCGCCGCGACGCAGATGATTGAGGTCGTCAACAGTGAACCAGTGCGCGATATGTCCCTTTGTTTCTTCGGCAAACTGTGCTACTTCCTCTATCGTTTTGCCCTCGCGTGCCTGCGCTACGCAGAGATTTACAAGCAGAGCAAGACCAAAGGATTCGCAAAGCGTATCTATGACGATAATTTTGCTATCGGGATATTTCTCGGAGAGATCCTGTGCCGCGATAGCACTTATATTATAAGTGGAAGAAAGATTTGAAGAAAAGCTGAGGAAGAGAACATCGTTTCCCGCAAGGATTTCGTTTTCCATAACCTCGGTGGCAACTGCGGGGTTTACAGCGGCGGTTTTTGCGCGCTTGCCCTCCTTCATGCAGTCATAGAAATATCTTATGTCAAGCTCTTCATTGCTTATCGGCTTTTCGCCGTCTATCTGAACGGTGAGCGGAACTATCTTTATTCCGAGCTCATTTTTCATTTCCGCCGTAAGGTCGGCAGAGGAATCAGTCAATATTGTAAAGGGCTTCATAAAATCAAACCTCCGTTTTTCGTATTTACAAAAGGTTAGTACCGCAGGGACGGAAAAAGTTACAGCAATTTGCAAAAAATATCAAAAAAATTTTTTGCCGTTTTTTCTATTGAATATCATGCGAAAATATGGTAGAATAAACACATAAAAAAGAAGCGAGGTAAAATGATGAAAAAATTCACGGGTTTTATGAAATATATAATCTCCGGCACGGGAGTTACGTTTATGATAACGACGCTGCTGCTCTGGGGCGCGGCGGCTTTTCTCAGAAACAAGGACGGGATGAATGCTGTCAGCTTCCGGAGCGATACCTTCGCCGCCATATTTGTTTTTGCTTTGCTCACGGCACTTATTTCTCTCGTGTTCAAGGCAAAGTTTATCTCTCCGGCGATACTGCGCCTCTGCCTGCATTTTGTGCTCAGCATGGGAAGCTTCATCCTTTTTGTATATATGACGGGAGTTACGAGCCGCGGAAGCGGTATGCTCGCGCTGACGGCGACGGTCGGCTTTGTTTATATCATCGTTGCGGTTGCAGTCTGCGCCGTGCGTGCGCTCGGGCACAAAAAGACAAAGGAAAAGCAGAAATACGAATCGCTCTACAGCGACGAAAAATAAAATTTTGCAAAAAGAAAATCGCAGGCTTACTTCACACAGCCTGCGATTTTTTGTTTTCTGCTCTTTTCCGTAATTATAGCCCGAAGCCGCCGTCCACGGAGATTATCTGCCCTGTGATAAATGAGGAAGCCTCGGAGGCGAGAAAATAAACCGCGCTTGCCACTTCTTCGGGTTTACCGATGCGCGAGAGCGGCGTTTTCTCCGCCAGAGCCTGCATATCGTCCTCACTGTAGCAGGAGTTCATCCTTGTATCAATAACGCCGGGAGCGATGCAGTTGACCCTGATATCTGCCGTTGCCAGCTCTTTTGCCATAGCACGGGTCAGCCCTGTCAGCGCCGCTTTGGAAGCCGAATATGCGCTTTCGTTTGCCGCGCCCGCTATGCCCCACATCGAGGAGATGAAAATCATGCTCCCGCCGCGTCCGCTCATTTCACGAGCCGCCGCCTGCGCAGTAAAAAATGCGCCTTTTGTATTTACATTCATTATGCGATCGTATTCCTCTTCCGTCTCCGAGAAGAGTGGGCAGGCATGCGCCGCACCCGCGTTTATCACGGCGGCGTCTATCCCGCCGAATTCAAATATTGCCTTTGATACAGCACGGCGCACCGAGCCGATATCGCATACATCGCAGTAAAAGGGAACTATTTTTCCCGCATATTCTTTTTTAAGGAGTCGCCCCACCTCCGCCTCGCCGTTTCTGTAGCAGGCGAGCACGTTCCAGCCGTTTTCGGCAAAAAGTTCGGCGCAGGCGCCGCCTATGCCGCCCGATGCGCCCGTTATCAAAACGCTTTTCATCATGCAATTCTCCTCTTAGTTTTCGTATGTTTCGAGCACGCGAGCCGCCACTTCTGCACGCGAAATCTGCAGATCCATCGCCTGTTTTTCAATATATCTGTGCGCCTGCGGCTCGGAAAGCTTCAGATATTCCATCAGCACGAGCTTTGCGCGGTTGATTATTTTTTCCTCGGCAAGCCGCGAAACGAGAAGGGAATTTTCGTTTTTCATCGCGGCGATACGCTTCGGCACGCAGGCGCATATGCCGAGATCATGCCAGAGAGCCGCCTTGCCGACAGGCGAGTGCATAATGTGAACGCCGAGCGCGCGCAGAGGCTCCAGCTCCTCCTCGGTACATTTTTCACCCGCTATATAGAGAAAGCCGGAATCAAGCGGGGAGCACGCGGCAAATGTCTGCCCTGCGCGCTTGGCATTCATGCCGAGCGCAATTACGGCATCGCAATCAAAGCCGATAAGGCGAAGCTCGGGAGCGGACGAATACGATACGATATTCACTTTCCCGCCGGAAACCGAGCGGAGCATTTCCTCCATGCGGCGGGTGCTCTCCACACTCGGACATATGAGCATCAGTGTCAAATTCATCCCTCCTTTCCGCTTTCCGAAAATATTACTTTATCTCGTCGAGGTTCATGTCGAAGCTCGGCAGTATATACTTCATGAAGTAGTCCAGCTCCTCGCACTGTTGCGAAACGAGCTTCTCATATGTTTTTTTCTTCGCACTCTCGAAATCGCGGTTTCCGCTACGTTCCTCCTCCATGCATTTGATATAGGCACATAGCTTGTCCGCCGCCTTGATGAGCGGGCGAAGCTCATCATCGCCGTCGAAGATAGCTCTGTAATCGGGGCGAAGCTCGGGCGGCAGTTTTTCGAGCAGGGTATTTACTGCGCGTTCTTCTACCTTCTGATAGCCGTTTTTCATATCGTCGTCAAAATATTTGACAGGCGTCGGCATATCGCCGGTATAAACCTCGGGAACATCATGGAAAAGCGCTATTGCCGCCGCGCGGTCAGAGTCGTAATTCTTCCCGAAGTATCTGTTGCCTATGAGTGCCAGAGCATGGGCAACGACGGCAACCTCGCAGGCGTGCTCACTGAGCGTTTCCACGCTTGAATTGCGCATCAGCCCCCATCTGCGGATATATTTTTGTCTGAAAACAAGAGCGTAAAAACCGAAATTACTCATTTTTCTACTCCATTATATTTTATTCTTCCTTATTATCATACCATATACGCGCAGAAATTTCAACTCTATTTTTCAAAAAAGAAGCGAGCAGACGACAGATGAAAGGAAAACGCAGAATATCATCGTGAGAAGCGCGGAGAGGAGCGTATGTCGCGTTTTCTTTATGCCGACGGAACCGAAATAGACTGCCGAAATATACAGCACGGTATCGCCCGAGGCGGCGATGACAGAGGCGACGCGCGCGGCAAAGCTGTCCGCTCCGCACCTGTGGTAAAGCTCGGCGAGCAAGGCACTCGAGGCACTGCCGGATACAGGGCGCGTCAGCACGAGCGGGAGTATATCCGCAGGTATGCCGAGCCGCACCGCAAGAGGGGAGACGAGCCGCGCGGCAAAATCGAGAAAGCCCGATGCGGAGAGCATCGACACCGCCACGAGCAGGGCGATGAGGGTAGGCAGCAGCTTTACGCAGGTGACAAGACCCTCGTTTGTGCCGAGCAGAAAATCATCGAAGCCCGCTTTCTTTGAGAAGGTCAGCATAGCGCACACAAGCAGCATGACGACGGGAATGACGAGAGCGGAGAGGAGCTTCATGCACTGCTCCTTTTCGGGAAGAAAAAGCGGAAGCCGCGCGCGAAAATCACGGAAACAATCATGCATACGCCGGAGCATATCCAGACAGCCGTTATTATGTCAAATGGGTCAGCCGCTCCGGCAGCCTGCCGCAGAGCGATGACCGTGGACGGCATAAAAGAGAACGCCGAGGTATTCATTACGACAAAAGTGACCATATCATCGCTTGCATATTCTCCGACGCAGTCGGCGGAGAGCGCCTCCATGGCTTTAATTCCGAAGGGTGTGGCTGCATTTCCCATGCCGAGCATATTTGCGCTGATATTTGCCGCTATTTCTTCACGTGCGATGCCTTTTTTCATGCTCTCCGGAAAGGCAATGCGAAGAAGGGGAGAGATGAGGCGCGCGAGAAACCCGCAAACGCCGCATTTTTGCATTACCTTCATCACGCCGCACCAGAGCGCCATCATACCCATGAGCGAAATCGTCAGCGTAACGGCGGTACCTGCACCCTCCACGACAGCAACCGAAAGCGCCTCGATGTTCCCGCTTATCAGAGCAAAAACGAAAGAAATCGTACAAATTATGCAAAATATCGTTTTTATCATTATAAACAACCTCTTTATTTAGAAGAATTTGAGAAAATTGTAAATATAAGGAAATTATCATTGACTATCCGAGAAAATTATGATATTATGTCATCACAAACCAATATTTTTCAGGAGGAATTAAGATGAAATCAACCGGTATTGTAAGACGGGTAGACGAGGTTGGGAGAATTGTACTTCCTATGGAGATAAGAAAATCACTCAATATTGATACGCGCGATCCTGTCGAAATTTTTGTGGATTCAAACCAGATAATCCTTCGCAAATACGAGCCTGCCTGCATTTTTTGCGGGAGTGCGGATGATGTCCGCATTTTCAAGGGCAGAATAATTTGCAAAAGCTGCGCTAAAGAGCTTTCAAAGTAATTATATTTTCCTCGTTTTGGCTTTATTACATAAATATAAAATGCGTCGGACTATCCCGACGCATTATTTTGTTTCGGAGGTGCTTAGGCAAAAAAAGCTCGCCACGGCAAAAGCCGAAGCGAGCTTTTATTATACTTTTGCAAATACAGCCGACTGTGCGGGGATTCTGATTTTTTTGCCGTCTGCTTCCGCTTTGCCGCCGAATGAGTAGAGCACCTCTTTTGCGATAAGCCCGCATTCAAATTCGGCGGGTCTTGCCGAGGGATTTATCACTGCGAGTATCTTTTCGCCGTCCGCTTCTCTCGTATATGCGAGCGGATAGGCGTTCTTTTCCGCATAGATAAAATCTATCTTTCCTCTGCTTTCGAGCGCGGGGTGCGCCTTGCGCAGAGAAATGAGCTTCTTAACCTCGTGATACAGCGAATTTTCGTCTGACATGCTTTTTTCAACAGTCGGGCGGTTCGGGTCCGGGTCGAGCGGGATATAGAGCTTATCGGGCGCGGAATTTCCGAAGCCTGCATTTACGCCGCTGTCCCACTGCATAGGCGAGCGCGAGCCTGTCCTGCCGTAGCCGCCCTCGACAGAGGTCAGCCCTTTGACATAGCGCATGCCTATCTCATCGCCGTAATAGATAAAAGGTGCGCCCGGCATGGAAAGAAGAAAGGCAAAAGCCAGCTTCATTTCCGTTTCGTCGAGAGTCAGCGCAATGCGGCTCATATCGTGGTTTCCCGAGGGAATGCAGATAAACCCCTTGCCGTCGGTCTTGGCGTAGCTTTCCTTATATTTATTTACAAATTCCGAGATATCGCCTACGGCTTTTGCGGAGAAATACGGCTTGTCTGTACGAAAAAGCTCGGGATAATGTGATGGTCCGAAATGAAGCAGAAAATCCATATGGAAGCCGCCGAGGAGTGATTTGTCGGGCTCGCCCCATTCGGAAACGAGCACTGCCTCAGGATATTCGGCATCGAGAAAAGAGCGGACATTCTGCCAGAGGGAGATATTGCCCTTGCCGTCCTCGTCGTTTTTGACGAGCGAACCCGCCATATCGACGCGGAATCCGTCGCAACCCATGCCGAGCCAGAAGCGCATGATATCCTTCATTGCCTCCAGCGTCGCTCTCGGTCCCTCCGCGTCCATCGGCTGCTGCCATGGGCGCTCGGGTTTATAAAAACCGTAATTGAGCGCGGGCTGATGCGAGAAGAAATTTACGGCGCATACGCCGTTTCGCGGGGAAAAACCGAGAATGCAGTTCATGCCGGGCTTTTCCCATATGCTGCCGGTCCATACATAGCGGTCGGTATATTCGTTCTTTTCTGCTTTCATTGACTCCATAAACCATTTGTGCTTTACGGAGGTGTGCCCCGGGACAAGATCGAGCAGGATTTTCATGCCGCGGCTGTGTACCTCGCGGAAGAGCCTTGCAAGGTCATCGTTTGTTCCGTAGCGCGGCGCGACGGTATAATAGTCGGAAACATCATAGCCTGCGTCTCCGAAGGGCGACTCAAAGAGCGGATTCAGCCATATCGCGTCGCATCCGAGGTCTTTTACATAATCGAGTTTCTCGATGATTCCGTTTATATCTCCCATGCCGTCTGCATTTGAATCGCGGAACGACTGCGGATATATTTCGTAAAAGACGGCAGTGTCAAGCCAATGTGCCATATAAATCTCCTTTTTCAGAGGTTCAGAATTTTTCGGTTTCGAAAGCGTCCCATGGGATATTGACCGTCTTACCCTGCGAGATGAGCTCGTCTATATGCAGAAGGAGAGGGAACTGCTCCTTTGTCGCTTTGCCGGCGGCGATAAGCTCTTTGACAGCCTCTGACGTTCTGCTGGCGATTACAATGGATTCAAGCGTTACTCCGCGGAGAGTTTCCATGGCGTCGTCAAATGACATGCCTTCGCCGAGAAGAGTACCGATGCGGCGGGTTCTTCCGCCGAATACGGTGACATAAAGGTCACCTGCGCCGAGCGTGATATTTTCCGGTCCGCCCTCGCAGATATCGAGCAGGCGGATCATTTCCTTTACAGCCTGACCGAAGAGTGCCGCCTGGGAATTGTAATGCTCAAATTGTCTGCCCTCGCGCTTGTATGACATGCCGATGGCAAGCGAAACGCCGAGCGCATATGCATTTTTCAGTGCAACGGCGCACTCAACACCGCGGACATCGGTCGAGAGGCTTACATGATAGTAATCCGTCTCGAAGAGGGAACGAATCCAGCGGAGCTGCTCGATATTTTCGCCGCAGAATGTAACCTCAGTCGGGTCGTGGTCGGCAAGCTCATAGCTTGTGCAGGGACCGCCGACTGCATTGAAGGAAATCTTCTTGTCTGTCTTTGAGCGGTATACCTCGGGATATGAGATAAGCTTGCCTGCGCCGAGATGAACCATGCCCTTTGTTATTGAGAGCACGGGAAGCTCCTCGGGAATAACAGGAATAATATTTTCGATAAACCAATCGAGACCGAAAGAAGAAACGCCGCCGATGAGCAGGTCTGCTCCTGCCAGCGCCTCCGCAAATTCCTCATACTGATAGTATGTGATACCTGCCGGCATTTTTCTTTTCAGCGTGAGATGCTCGCCCGTCGCTCTCGCGTGGTCGATTATCTCGCGGTCGAGCGGAGTACCGACGATTCTTATCGTGTTGCCGTTGTCGGCGGCGGGGAATGTTATGGCACTGCCCATCATGCCTGCGCCGATTACTGTGATTACTGCCATTTTTATTTTTCCTTTCAAATTAAAAAATCAGATGTTTCCCGAGGTGAGCTTTATCAGCAGGTTCAGGTCATCCGGCTGAACCTTTGCCTCGTGTGCCGCGCGGTTTCGTTTTACCGCGCCGCATTTTTCGCATTTGTGAATGATGATATATCCCTTTTTCGGGTCGGGTTCCACCCTTATCGGGCGCATGATACCGCCGCATGGATTAGCTCTGTCTCCCGGGTTTATATCGACATGGAGCGAGCAGAGGCATCTCGGGCAATGATTGCGCGAACTGTAGCCGAGCGGCTGAACCTCAAATCCGCAGTTTTTGCAGATGAACGAGTTGTCGTTTTTTGTAAAAAGCTTCTGCTCCGTATATCTCACCTCCGAATATTTTTCTCCATATATTATGCTACAAAAAAAGCCTTTTGTCAAGTATTCAGCTTGACTTTTCGACATGATTGTGCTAAACTTCAGGTGTAAAATACCTTTTACAAGCGGAGGCTTGAAAAATAATGAAAATAAGCGTACAGACAGGTTATACCATCGGCGTGCTCGGCATCGACGCCGCTTTTGATGCGTACCGTAGCGCAGGATTTGATTGCGTTGACCTCGGTATAGATGAAAATGTCACCATTTCATGGAGAGAAAAGCTGAACGGAGACGAAGACCCGTTTTTCGGTGACAGAAACAACTATATGGCATATGTTGCCGCCATCAAAGCTGCAAGCGAGCGCACCGGAGTGAAGATAGGACAGGCTCATGCACCTTTCCCGCTCGGCTCATACGGTAACGAACCAATGAACGCCCGCGGAATAGAATGGGGCAATATCTGCATTGAAATATGCCATCTGCTCGGCTGTGACAAGCTTGTTATTCATCCGCTCCAGTCTATAAATATGCGTCAGGATCCGTCATCAAGCGTTGCTGAGTGGGAAATGAATATTCTGCTGTACACGGCACTTATTCCTCAGCTCAGAAAATATAAAGTTACCTGCTGTCTCGAAAATCTCTGGAAGTTCGATTATGCGGCAAAGAAGATATACAGCGGCGTATGCTCTGATATTGAAGAAGCCTGCAAATACATTGATTATCTCAACGGCGTCGCGGGAGAAAAGCTTTTCGGCTTCTGCCTCGATACGGGACATCTTACACTTGCTGCGCTTGATACAAAGCAGGCAATAGAGCGTCTCGGCGACAGACTTGCGGCTCTCCATATAAACGATAATCACGGAATCGAGGACAATCATGTCAATCCTTATTCCGGCGTGACAATTTGGGACAGATTTATACGCGGCATAGCGGAGTCGAATTTCAACGGAAATCTGAATTTTGAGACATTTGGGCAGTATAAAGCCGTACCCGACGATTTCATTGCAACGGCACTCGGCTGGACAGCCGATGTAGGCAGATATTTTGATAAGAAGATAGCGGAGATAAGAGCCGCAAAATGATAAAAAAGCATTGCGGTATTCCTGCCGTAATGCTTTTTTGTCTTCTGTTTGTCTTGACTTTCACATATGCTTGTGCTATACTTCAGGTGTAAATATATTTTTTCCAAACGGAGGAATGCTTACGATGAAAATAGGTGTACAGACAGCTCATACGATAGACGCGCTCGGCATAGACGGCGCTTTTGACGCATATCGTGCCGCGGGCTTTGATTGCGTCGACCTCAATCTCGACGACCGCCCCAAAATCTCTTGGAACGAGCTTCGCGAAGGTGTGGAGGATCCTTTCTTCACGAGCGAAGAGGGATATATGCCTTTTGTCAATGCCGTGAATGCGGCAAGCAAACGCACGGGAGTGAAGATAGGGCAGGTTCATGCGCCTTTTCCGCTCGGCTTCCGCGGACTGGAAAAGGCAAACGAACGCGGTCTGCGCTGGGCTAAGACATCCATAGAAATATGCCGTCTTTTCGATTGTGACAAGATAGTCATTCACCCGCTTTTTGACGGAAGCCTGAGGCAGCACCCGACGACGAGAGATGAGGAATTTGAAATGAACATTCCTTTCTATTCCGCGCTCATCCCGCTTCTTCGCAAATATCATATCATCTGCTGTCTTGAGAATATGTGGGCTCAGGACTGGCAGACAAAGAAGATATACAGCACGGTCTGCTCGGATATGAGCGATGCCTGCAAATATATCGACCGTCTCAATGAGATAGCCGGCGAGAAGCTTTTCGGCTTCTGCCTTGATATCGGGCATCTCGCGCTTTGCTCGCTTGATAATTACGATGCGATAAGAGAGCTTGGCGACCGCCTTGTGACGCTTCATATCCATGATAATCAGGGCGGCATAGATGATAATCATGTTATCCCGTATATGGGAATCATCTATTGGGAGCGCTTTATTCGCGGGCTTGCCGATGCCGGATATAACGGAACGCTCAGCTTTGAGACGGCGGGGCAGTACAGAAAGGTGCCGACGGATCTGCTCCCCACCATGCTGAACTGGACGGCGGACATAGGCAGATATTTCGATAAGAGAATAGCGGAGATAAGAAGCGGCAAGTAATTTTGTTAAGGTAAATGCAAAAAAACAGGAGCGTGCGCTCCTGTTTTTTCATGTATTCTTATTTCATCTTTTTGTATGTGTCGCTCATAGCTTGGTCGAGAACATTCTGGCAGGTCTTGGAAGCGGAGGCGATAGCCTTGGAGAAGTTATTCTTTCCGCTTGTTACCATTTCGCCGATTCTGTTTATAACTCCGGTGCTTCCGTTCCAGATGCCGTAGTCACAGCGCGCTGATTTCAGAACGATATCGAGCATTTCGCCCGCGCCGTCATCACAGAGACACTGGGTCTTGATGCATTTGATGTATTCGGGGTAGAGAAGCATTTCGGAATGGTAGCCGAATACTTCAAGGAACTGTGCGGTAGCATTCAGATCCTTGATTGTTTTGGTAACCTGAAGTCCGTAGCCTCTGTTGCAAATGAATGTGCCGTATTCTTCCTGCTCCTCGCTGTACTTCGGGAAGGGAATAACGGAAATGCGCTTTTCGCTGAAATCTATGCCGTAGTTTATCAGCTCCTCATCGGAGTGCAGTCTTATCAGCCACTGAGTATTGAAGAGAGCCTGACCGTTTGCGACGGCTTTGACCGTATTTAGCTCGCCTATCTGACCGAAAGCGGGGCTTTTGAATACCGATGCGGCTTTGTCTATGACGCTGCTCACATATGCAGCATCGGTGTTTTCTTTGGTCAGGGAGGAATATTGGTCATTTTCGTCTTTGATTACGGATTTGATTCCCGCACCGTAGATGAAGCCGAGCTGAGAGAGGACATTGGGGTTAGTGACAAAGCCGAAGATATCTCCGCCGTCAAATGTGAGCTGTGAGTCGCCGTTCACATCGACTTTAGCCGCTTCCATGAGCGTTATCATGGTTTCTATCGTCCACTTGCCGTCCTTTACCGTCTGATAGAGGTCGATATCGGTTTTGCCCGATGCCTTTGCGCGCTCGTAAACATCCATATCGGCAAACATCGTGACTATCGAGTCATACATATTGAGATTGAACTTGCCCGAGATGGAATGAACGACTTTCGTGCCCTCGTATGTGAAGCTGAAAGCATCGATATAATCCTGATTCCACCAACTGTGGTTGAAATCGATATCGAGATTTGCGATGTTCATGCAGGATTCACGAATGCCGTAAAAAAGCCGCAAGAGAAAATCGTAATTGCTTGTACCCAAAGCAATATCGTTGTCGATAAGGCTTCCGGGGCTGTCTGTCTTGGTGTCTCTTATCTTGCAGTTGTAGAGATTTTCGACGACGGCGTTTCGGTTGATTATCGCTTCCGTTATCAGGTCGTCACTGCCTGTAGCCTCTGCATAGATTTCATAGCAGTCCCAGCCGCCGCTCCAGCCCTTGGAAACGGCAAAGTTGAAGGTCTTGCCGCCGAAGTTTACATCCATGAAGTCGGGATGCTTTTCTTTGCCTGTAAGCTCCGTCGAGCCGCCGGGGACAGTGGTTCCCGCGGCGTCGCTTGTCGAAGCGGTCGTTTTGTCTGAATCAACTGTTGTACCGTCGGTTTTCTCGGTGTCGCTTGTTCCGGCGGTGCTTTCCGTCGTTTGCGGATTTGTTCCGGTTGTCGTGTTTTCGGGTTCTTTTCCTCCCCCACATGCGGCAAGAAGCAGTACGAATACCAGCATTGATGCCGCAAGGAAGAGAGACAGCGCTTTTTTCATAGTGGTTTCTTCCTTTCATATTATATATTTAAATACTTTGAAAAAATCAAAATATTTTCGGATATTTGTGGGGGTGTGAGTAGAAAAAATCAGTTCAGCTTATCGTAGGAATCCTTCATATATGTGGCAAGAATATCATCTGCCGCCTTACTTGCGGAGGAGATAGCCTTGGAGATATTGTTTTTGCCGCTTGAAATCATGCCGCTTATGCGTCCTATTATGCCGACATTTGTATTGTAGTGACCATAATCAACAAATGTGGATTTGAGAACAATCTCAAGCATTTCGCCCGCGCCTTCATCGCAGAGGCACTGGGTCTTGATGCACTTGATATATTCGGGGTAGAGCAGCTTTTCGGAGTGATAACCGAATACCTCGAGGAACTGAGCTGCCGCCGTATGGTCGGTGATAGCCTTGGAAACCTGAAGTCCGTAGCCGCGGCTGAAGATGAAGGAATGATAATCCTCCTGATTCTCATCAAATTTCGGATAGGGAACGACAGAGATGCGCTTTTCGCTGAAATCTATGCCGTAGTTTACAAATTCGTGGTTGGAATGAAGTCTTATCGTCCACTGCGCGCTGAAGAGCGACTGACCGTTTGCCAGTGCCTTTACGCTGTTGAGCTCACTTATAGAGCCGAAAGCAGGGCTCTTATATACTTTGGTTGCTTCATCTATAACCCTGCTTACATAAGCCATGTCGGTATTGGAAGCATTGATGCTGACATACTGGTTGTTGTCATCCTTCATAACGGTCTTGATTCCCGTTGAATAGAAGAATGCATATTCGGAGATGGAATTTTTATGTGCAATGAATCCGAAGATATCGCCGTCATCAAAATTCAGCTGGGAGTCGCCGTTTACATCGACTTTAGCCGCATCCATGAGCTCAAGCATTTTTTCAACTGTCCATGTTCCGTCTTTGACGGTCTGATAAAGGTCGATATTTGTCTTGCCGGAAGCAACGGCGCGGTCATATACATCCATATCCACGAAGAGCGTGTTTATTGAATCGTACATGATGAGATTGAATTTGCCCGAAATCGAATGAAGTACCTTTTTGCCGTTGTAATCGAAGCTGAAGGTATCGATATAATCCTGATTCCACCAGCTGTGGCTGAGATCTATATCAAGATTTGCGATATTCATGCATGAGGAAGAGAGATTATACCAGAGTCTCATGAGAAAATCGTAATTGTTTGTTCCGAGAGCGATATCGTTGTCCACAAGGCTCTGCGGGTCATCGCTTTTGGTTTCTCTTATCTTGCAGTTGTAGAGGTCTTCAACTACGGAATTTCTGCTTATTACGGCTTCCGTGATAAGATCGTCTTTTCCGGTGGCTTCCGCGCATATCTCATATGTGTCCCAGCCGCCGCTCCAGCCTTTTTGCGTAACAAAATTGAATGTTTTACCGCCGAAGTTCACATCCATGAAGTCGGGATGCTTCTCTTTGCCTGTCAGCTCTGTTGAGCCGCCGGGGAGAGTGGTTTCCGTTTCGGTTGCCGAGGTTGTCGTGCCGGCGCTTTCGCCGGAAGATGAAGACGTTGTCTTGCTTTCCGATGTGCTTTCCGTCGTCTGTTTTGTGCTGTCGGTTGTCACATCGGGGTCTTTTTTGTCCCCGCAAGCGGCAAGCAGAAGCGTAAGCGCGAGCATTGATACCGCGAGAAAGAGTGATAAGATTTTTTTCATAAAAATACTTCCTTGATTATTTATAATATTTTATTTTCAGTTCATTTTATCGTATGAGTCCTTCATAGCCTGATCGAGAACATTCTGGCAGGATTTGGGATGTGGAGGCAAGTGCCTTTGCAAAGTTATTCTTGCCGCTGACAACCATTTCGCCGATCCTGCTTATGACGCCTGTGCTTCCGTTCCATACGCCGTAGTCGCAACGGGCGGATTTGAGGACTATCTCGAGCATTTCACCCGCGCCGTCATCGCAGAGGCACTGGGTCTTGATGCACTTGATGTATTCGGGGTAGAGAAGCATTTCGGAATGATATCCGAATACTTCAAGAAACTGTGCGGTGGCTTTCAGATCCTTTATCGCCTTGGAAACCTGAAGTCCGTAGCCTCTGTTGGAGATGAACGTGCCATAGCCCTCCTGAGACTCTTCATATTTCGGGAAAGGAACGACAGCGATGCGTTTTTCGCTGAAATCCACACCGTAGTTTATCAGCTCTTCGCTTGAATGAAGTCTTATCATCCACTGAACATTGAAGAGTGCCTGACCGTTTGCCAGTGCTTTTACGCTGTTAAGCTCGCCGATTCTGCCGTATGCGGGACTCTTGTAAACAGATGCGGCTTTGTCGATGATGGCACTTATAGAAGCTACATCGGTGTTGGATGGGCTTATGCTGACGTAGGCACCGCTTTCGTCTTTTGAAATGGTTTTGATTCCCGCGCCGTAGATGAAGCCGTACTGTGCAAGTATATTCGGATGTGCGGCATAGCCGAAGATATCTCCGCCATCAAAAGTAAGCTGCTGGTCACCGTTGGCGTCGGTCATGGCGGCTTCCATCAGAGTTATCATTGTGTCTATGGTCCATGTACCGTCCCTGACGCTCTGATAGAGATCGATATTTGTTTTGCCTGCAGCTCTTGCGCGGTCATATATATCCATATCCACAAAAAGGGATACTATTGAATCATACATGATGAGATTGAACTTGCCCGAAAGAGAATGGATAACCTTTTTACCGTTGTAATCAAAGCTCATCGCTTCTATATATTCCTGATTCCACCAGCTGTGGCTGAGGTCTATATCGAGATTTGCGATGTTCATGCAGGATTCGCGAACGCCGTACCAAAGCTGCATAAGAAAATCATAGTTGCTTGTTCCGAGAGCGACATCGTTATTCAGAAGTCCGCTCGGGTCATCGGTCTTGGTGTCTCTTATCTTGCAGTTGTAAAGGCTTTCGACGACGGAATTACGGTTGATTATCGCTTCCGTTATCAGGTTGTCGCTGCCCGTTGCTTCTGCGTAGATTTCATAGTTGTCCCAGCCTCCGCTCCAGCCCTTGGAAACAGCGAAGTTGAAGGTTTTGCCGCCGAAGTTCACATCCATGAAATCCGGATGCTTCTCTTTGCCTGTCAGCTCCGCCGAGCCGCCGGGGACAGTGGTTCCGGATTCGGTTGCCGAGGTTGTCGTGCCGGCACTTTCGCCTGAAGAGGAAGACGTTGTCTTGCTTTCCGATGTGCTTTCCGTCGTCTGCTTTGTGCTGTCGGTTGTCACATCGGGGTCTTTTTGGTCCCCGCAAGCGGCAAGCAGAAGAGCAGCTGCAAGCATTGATACCGCGATAAGCAGGGATAGTGCTTTTTTCATAAAAATTCTCCTTGTTAAATTAGTTTAAACAGCGCTGTGCTGCACTGCTTACACTTACATAAATTATACCCGAAAGCGAAGGCAAAATCAATTGCTTTTATGCCAAAATTATTGTCTGCTTTTTTTGGTGAAAAAAGAGAGAAAAAAGGCGAAATCCGATGGCGCGGAAATCATGCCATCATGGGGATTTTCGGCAATTTTCATATATTTGTTGCAAATGGATATATTTTGTAAGTCCCATGCGGTATTTTGCTGATGTGCAAATGGCAAAAAATGAAAGGAGAATAGCTTTATCTCTCACTTTTTTTGCAATGAAAATCAAAGAAAAAAACACCATAACGAAACCCCGTCACTGCGCATCGCACAGTGACGGGGTTTCTGTTTTATACTTTTGTGTAATATATCAAAGACCGCGCTTGATATAGTGGGTATGGAGAACCTCATGAGCCGTATGGCTTCCGGGTGTGCCGAGGAACTCGTCGTAGAGTTTCTTCACAGCGGAATTTTCATGAGATTTGCGAAGGTCCATGTTTTTATCAGCTGTGTAGAGAATAGAAGCGCGTTTTGCCTTCAGGTCTACCTTAGCCTTTGTTTCGGCACTCTGAACAGGCTGACCGCCGCCGTTTACACAGCCGCCGGGACAAGCCATGATTTCAATGAAGTCAACCTTGAGCTCGCCTGATTTTACCTTGTTCAGCAGCTCAGCCGCATTCTTTGTGCCGCTGGCAACGGCAACGCGTACTTCCATATCGCCGAGCTTGTAGACAGCTGTCTTGATGGGGGCTGTACCGCGGACATCGTCGAAATCGAGCTTCTCAAGCTTCTTGCCGAGTATAACCTCTGCCGCCGTGCGGAGAGCAGCCTCCATAACGCCGCCTGTGGCACCGAAGATGGCACCGGCACCCGAACCGATATCAAAAGGCTTATCGAATGTGCCGTCGGGCATATTCTTATAGTCCACGCCTGCCTTCTTTATCATGCGGGCAAGCTCGCGGGTTGTGATAGCATAGTCGACATCAAAGATACCGTCGCCTGCCGCACTCTGACCGGGACGGCGAACCTCAAATTTCTTTGCCGTGCAGGGAATAGCGGAAACGAAAACGATATCTGCGGGATCGATGCCCATTTTCTTTGCGTAGTATGTTTTGTACATAGCACCGAACATCTGCTGGGGAGACTTGCAGGTAGAGAGATTGTCGGTGAACTCAGGGAAGTAATGCTCGCAGAACTTGATCCAGCCGGGCGAGCAGGAGGTGATAAGAGGGAGCTTACCGCCGTTCTTTACTCTGTCAAGGAACTCTGTAGCTTCTTCCATGATGGTGAGGTCGGCTGTGAGGTTCATGTCATATACGCCGTCAAAACCGAGAGCCTTGATAGCGGAAACCATCTTGCCCTCTGTATCAACGCCGGGCTCAAAGCCGAAGCATTCGCCGATAGTGGCTCGGATTGAGGGAGCTGTGCAGATAGCGACATGCTTTGTCGGGTCGCTGAGTGCATCCCAGACCTTTTCCGTATCGTCCTTCTCGTGAAGAGCGCCTACAGGGCAGGCAACTATACACTGACCGCAGGAAACGCACGAGGTGGAAGCGAGCGGAAGCTCGAAAGCGGAAGCGATATGCGTATCAAAGCCGCGGTTATTTGCACTTATGACTCCGATACCCTGCATATTCTGGCAGGCACCTACGCAACGGCGGCAGAGAATACATTTCTCATTGTCGCGAACGAGAAATGCCGTGCTCTCATCGTGAGTAGGCTCGGGATACTTGCCCTCAAAATGCTCCTCATCGTCTACACCGTAGTCGCGGCAGAGCTTCTGAAGCTCACAATCCTGACTGCGGATGCAGGAGAGACATTTTCTCTTATGAGTGGAAAGAACAAGCTCGAGGTTTGTCTTTCTGTTTTTCTGAATTTTGGGAGTGTTTGTGAATATCTCCATGCCATCGTTTGCGGGGGTTACGCATGCTGCCATGAGACCGCGCGCACCCTTTACTTCCACAAGGCAAAGACGGCAGGCGCCTATCTCGTTGATGCCCTTGAGATAGCAGAGCGTGGGGATATCAATATTTGCGGCGCGGGCGGCGTCGAGAATGGTTGAGCCCTTCGGAACGCTGTACTCATTGCCGTTTATTTTTACATTTATCATATCCATTGTATTAAGCTGCTCCTTTCTTATGCCTTATAGATTGCGCCGAACTTACAAGTTGCGATACAAGCACCGCACTTGATACATTTAGCCGTATCAATTGTATGAGGCTCTTTGACCGCACCGGAGATGGCGCTGACGGGACACTTTCTTGCGCAGGCTGTACAGCCGCGGCATTTGTCCGCATCAATCTTGTACTGGAGAAGGTTCTTGCATACGCCGGCAGGACACTTCTTGTCCACAACATGAGCCATATACTCATCGCGGAAGTAGCGGAGTGTGGAAAGGACAGGGTTCGGTGCTGTCTGACCGAGACCGCAGAGAGATGCCGACTTTATGTATGCCGCGAGCTCTTCAAGATGCTCTATATCCTCGACCGTGCCGTTACCTGCGGTAATCTTTTCAAGAGTTTCGAGCAGGCGCATTGTGCCTATACGGCAGGGAGCACATTTACCGCATGATTCATCGACCGTGAACTCAAGGAAGAATTTCGCGATATCGACCATACATGTATCTTCGTCCATTACGATAAGACCGCCGGAGCCCATCATGGAGCCGATGGCGATGAGGTTATCGTAATCGATGGGAGTATCGATAAGGGAAGCGGGGATACATCCGCCGGAGGGACCGCCTGTCTGAGCGGCTTTGAACTTTTTGCCGTGAGGAACACCGCCGCCGATTTCTTCTACGACTTCGCGCAGTGTTGTGCCCATCGGAATTTCAACAAGACCGGTATTTGTAATCTTGCCGCCGAGAGCGAATACCTTTGTGCCCTTGGACTTTTCCGTGCCCATAGAGGCAAACCAGTCTGCGCCGTTGAGTATTATCTGGCAGATATTTGCATATGTTTCAACATTATTTATTATAGTAGGCTTGCCGAAAAGACCCTTGACCGCCGGGAACGGAGGACGGGGGCGGGGCTCGCCGCGGTTGCCCTCGATGGAGGTGAGCAGAGCCGTTTCCTCACCGCATACAAACGCGCCTGCGCCGAGACGGAGAGTGATATCGAAATTGAAGCCTGTACCGAAAATATTCTTGCCGAGAACGCCCAGCTCTCTTGCCTGCTTTATCGCAACCTGGAGGCGGTGAACCGCGATGGGGTACTCTGCACGCACATAGATATAGCCCTCGTCAGCACCTATCGCATAGCCTGCGATAGCCATTGCTTCGAGAACGGCATGAGGGTCGCCCTCGAGAACGGAACGGTCCATGAATGCGCCGGGGTCGCCCTCATCGGCATTACATACGACATACTTCTTTACTTCGCCGCGGTTTGCGCATGCAAATTTCCACTTTGTGCCTGTGGGGAAGCCGCCGCCGCCTCTGCCGCGCAGTCCGGAATCGGATATTGTCTTTATTACATCATCGGGGGACATCTCTGTCAGCACCTTTGCGAGAGCCTGATAGCCTTCACTGCCTATGTATTCATTGATGCATTCGGGATCGATGACACCGCAGTTACGCAGAGCGACACGCTTCTGCTTGCCGTAGAAGGGAGTCTGGTCGAGAGCGAGGATTTCATCGCCCTTTACAGTCTCTTTGTAGAGATATTTCTTTACTACATTTCCGTTTACAAGATGCTCGGAAACTATCTCGGGGATTTCATTGGGGGTAACCATGCTGTAGAAGGTGCCTTCGGGATAAACTATCATTATCGGACCGAGAGCACAGAGACCGAAGCAGCCTGTTGTGACTACTTTGATTTCGTCTGCTATGTTGTTTGCTTCGAGCTCTGCTATGAGTGCGTCGCGTACCTTCATGGAAGAGGAGGAGGTACAGCCTGTGCCGCCGCATATGAGCACTGTCTTGCGGATGCCGTCTCCGGCGTCAACAAAGTGACCGTGCCCGTGTCTCATGGCAAGCTTGGGCGCCATTTCTTTTCTTATGGCGTTAAGTTGTTCTATTGTTATCATTTGCCGAAATTCCTTTCTTGTTTTACTTCCGCCCGCATAAAGCTTCATCGCGGAAAAACGATATTTTTGCGTTTTTATTTTTGATTACGCATCGTATTTTGCGAGAATGTCCGCTACATCCTTCGCGGTGATTCTGCCGTAAACGTCTCCGTTTACGGTCATGACGGGAGCAAGACCGCACGCGCCTATGCAGCGTGTAGCCTCAAAGGAATAAATACCGCTCTTTGAAATATCGCCGGGCTTTATGCCTGTGAGCTCGGCAACCTTATCGCAGATGGCACCAGAGCCCTTTACATAGCAAGCTGTGCCGAGGCATACGCCGATGGCAACCTTACCCTTGGGATTGAGTGCGAACTGAGAATAAAAGGAAACAACGCCGTATACCTCGGAAAGAGATACTCCGAGACCCTCGGCGATGATTTTCTGGACCTCTATCGGAAGATAACCGTAGATTTCCTGAGCACCCTGAAGAACCGGCATGAGATTGCCCTGTACATTTTTGTACTGCGCGATCAGCTCGCGAAGAGCAACTTCCTGCTCGGCTGTTCCGGTAAATTCTACCGTAGTCAGTTTCTTTTTCATGTTTTTGACAGTCCTCCTGAAAATATTGATTTGCGGATGCGCTCCGAAAGAGTGCATACCCGTCTCTTCGCACAGAGCGGGTTTGCATCGGATTTACAGCCGCTTCGCTTGTGCACCGATATATTACACACTATATATCTCGATATATTATACACTACATAATTAAAAAAATCCATAGATTTTGCGAAAAAAAACGGATAAAATTTCAAGAAAATTCGCTATTTTTCGGGTAAAAAGTTAAAAAAAGGCGGTTAGTTTTTGCTAACCGCCGATACATTGATTTGTATGCTTGTATAAATTCCGATTTGCGGATTTATACGGTTGTATTATTTGGTCACGAGATGGAAGGCAAAGCCCGCGATCTCGTCCCTGAAGTATACCACAGTGAGGTTTCCCTTGTCGTCATACTTCGCAGTGGATTCGTCAAATTCGATTCCCATGCTCTCGAGATACGCCTTTGCTCTGTCGGGGAAGTTGCAGGCTATGGCGATATGTCCGTTTGTGCCGCGGAACATCGTTTTCATGACCTCAAATTCCGTGCCCGCAAAGATTGAGCTTCTGCCCTCATTCGGAGCTGCCATGAAGAGCTTGCAGAGCGTTTCCGCTGTTTTTCGAGCCGTCTCTTCGTTCTCGGAATTGATTCCGATGTGCTTTATCGAGAAGCCGTGCATGAGGGCTACAGCCTCGCGCGTGAGACGCTCTATCTCGTCAAATTTTCCTGCCTTGATAAGTGCATCCTTGACCATGAAGCTGCCGCCGCATGCAACTATCTTCGGGAATTTCAGATATGTGAGGATATTTGTAGCGTCGATGCCGCCCGTGGGCATGAATTTCAGCTTGCTGTACGGTGCGGAAACAGCCTTGAGCACAGCGAGACCGCCGGAAGCTTCGGCAGGGAAGAACTTGACCACATCAAGTCCCAGCTCCATAGCCTGCTCCATTTCACCGCAGGTAGAACAGCCGGGAACTACGGGATAACCTTTTGTAATGCAGTGCTTTACGACTCTCGGATTGAATCCGGGGCTGACGATGAATTTGGCACCTGCCCTGACGGCGCTGTCTGCCTGCTCGGGTGTGAGAACCGTGCCCGCGCCGATGAGCATATCGGGATAAGCCTTTGCCATGCGTGCGATGGCTTCTGCCGCAGCATCTGTACGGAAGGTAATTTCCGCGAGCGGAAGTCCGCCTGCGATGAGCGCCTTTGCCAGAGGCTCGGCATCAACGGCATTTTCTATTTTTACTACGGGAACTATGCCGAAAAGCCCTACTTTTTTCAAGATATCATTCATTTTGAATCATCCTCCGAATGAATTCATTTACATTCTCTAATGTATCACAGAAACGGCGTTTTGTCAATGCTTCGGCTGATTTTCGCATAGGTTTGCCGCCGTTTCTTTTTGCTGCTGCAAGGCACGGATATAATGCAAAAGGGAAGCACGCGCTTCCCTTTGTCTTATCTGTTATTCCGTTCTGAGCGCGACCACAGGGTCTTTCTTTGCCGCACTGCGCGATGGGATAATTCCCGAGATGAGCGTTAGCAGCATGCTGATGCATACGAGTATCACCGCCGCGCCTATCGGCAGATATGCATTGAGATTTCCTATTCCCGTGAGCGAATGGAGTATCAGATTTATCGGTATGCAGAGCAGATACGTGAAGAGCACACCGAACATACCGGAGGTAAATCCGATTATCATTGTTTCCGCATTGAACATGCCGGAGACATTCTTCTTTGAAGCGCCGATGGCACGGAGAATACCTATCTCTTTTGTTCTCTCCTGAACAGATATCAGCGTTATGACGCCTATCATTATCGAAGATACGATGAGCGATACCGAAACGAATGCTATCAGCACGTATGTTATGGCATTGATTATCGTAGTGACGGAGGACATCATAAGCCCTGCATAATCCGTATATGTTATCTTGCCCGCCTCGTCCTTTCCCGCATTGTAATCGTCTATGGAGTCTTCGAGCGCCTCCTTGTCGGCAAAGGTGGAGGCATAGAGATTTATCCTCGACGGAACATCTATATCGACATAACCGAGCCTGTGCATTACCTCGTCATACGATAAATCGGAAAACTCGGTTACAAGCCCGTAGTATTCCGCGCACTGCTCATCGCTGTAGCCTGAGAGAGAGGCAGTCATTGCCGCGGAGAGCTGTTCCGTAGTCATGGCGGCGAGCTTTGCTTTCGCCTGCTCGGCATAGCTTGCTTTGACCTGCTCTGTTATTGCCTCGGTGAAGAGTGCCGTCAGCTTTTCTTTGCCCATCTCATCAAGATATGAGGCAATCTCCTCCTCGCTCATACCGGTTTCCTGCGCCATTGCCGTCGTCATCTGCGCGCAAATCTGCTCATATGTCACAGATGAGAGTATCTGCTTTACAGAGGCATCGAGCACCTCTGCCGGCGGGATGCACTGTATTTTAATAAAGGAAGAAGCCTTGCCGGCACCATCAAGCCCTGCGATGTATGTTCTGAATTTCTCCGCCTTTTCGCTTACTGTGAGGCTTGCGGCGCTCTCCTCAAAGGGAAGCCCCGAGAGGATACTCTTTTCGGGAGAGGCAATCTGAGCCTTCACCGCATCGGACTCCGCCATGCGGGCGATGATATATTCGGTGAGAGCACGGGTATAGCCTACGCTTCCCGTGAGCATGGGCGAGAGCGCGTCCTCCTTGGGACGGATAATGCCGACGACTTTGAGGTCGATGCCGTTATCATAGAGATAGCGCATTCCGGCATCGGTATCGCGCATATCGGTATAGAGTCCCGTGCTCTGGCTTTTCACATAGCAATCGGATGATAAAACCGTGCGGAAGGTCATACCGCAGATATCCTCATATGTCCACTTTTTCGTTTCCACGGGAATCTCGGTCTTATTTGCCGCCGCTTCGAGAATCTTGTTTATATCTTCCTCGGATTTCAGCCCGAGAGAATAGAGCGTGATATCGTCAATCTCGTTGTTTTTATCGACGACGAGAACTATCTGGTCATAGCTTGCCGGCCACGAGCCGTATATCACATCATACTGCTTTTCGAGGAGCGAGCCGACCTGACTTCCGTTGTCGCCGCCGAGCAGCTCCTGCCACATTCCGAATGAAGAGGTGCCCGATGTGAGCGATGAAAAGATGCCTGTATTCCCCGATGATGAGCTGCCGCTCATCATAGAGCTGCCGAAGAATTTCGCCATCAGCTTTTTCATAAGAGCCTCGGAATCGGAGCGGATTATCTTGCCGTCCACATTTTCGGTATACACGAGCATATCGAAATCATAGCTGTACTGAACTCCGCTGAGAGTTTTTCCGAGTCCTGTTTCCTTATCGAGGCGTGAGCGCTCGATATATTTACGAAAATCCCGGAGATCGTTTTCGCGCTGACCGACATTGCTTATGGCATTCACAAATTCATAGAGTGAGGGCTTCTGATATACGCCGTCCTTTTCGTGCTCCGAGGAGTTTGAAACGGGCGACATAAAAGCTTTCATCAGCTCGCCGAAATCCGTGTGCTGAGCTTCTATCGTGAGCGGGTAGGAGGAGAGCGTTTCCTCCTGAACTATGCTTATATAGCTTGTCATGCCCTGCGAGACCGAAAAAATCAGCGCTATGCCGATTATGCCGATGCTTCCCGCAAAGGAGGTGAGCACCGTCCTGCCTTTTTTCGTGAAAAGGTTTTTAAGGGAGAGCATGAAGGAGGTTCCAAAGGACATGGAGGGCTTCTTTTTGCGCTTTTTGCCGCCCGACTGTATGCGCTCGGCTTCGTCTGCCGCCGCTTCGGCTTTTATCTCGGCTTCTGAGAGCGGTGCGCTGTCGCCCGTGATCCTGCCGTCGAGCATGCGGACTATTCTCGTGGAGTATTTTGCGGCAAGCTCGGGATTGTGCGTCACCATTATCACGAGACGGTTTTCCGCTACCTTTTTAAGTATATCCATGACCTGCAGGCTTGTTTCCGTATCGAGCGCACCGGTAGGCTCGTCTGCGAGAATGATGTCGGGATTATTTACCAGCGCACGGGCGATAGCCACTCTCTGCATCTGACCGCCCGACATTTCCGTCGGCTTCTTGCGCATCTGCGTTCCGAGCCCCACATCCTCAAGAGCTTTTATCGCGCGGGCTTTTCTCTCTGCCTTCGGTATTCCCGAGAGTGTGAGCGAAAGCTCGACGTTCTGCAATACTGTCTGATGCGGAATGAGGTTATAGCTCTGGAAAACAAAGCCTATCGAATGATTTCTGTACGCATCCCAGTCGCGGTCGCGGAAATCCTTTGTGGATCTGCCGTTTATCACGAGATCGCCCTCTGTATATTTGTCAAGTCCGCCGATGATATTGAGCAGGGTAGTCTTACCGCAGCCGGACGGACCGAGTATGGAAACAAATTCGTTTCTGCGGAAGCGCAGGTCGATGCCGCGCAGGGCGTTCACCGTCATATCGCCCGCCGCATAATTCTTTACTATGCCTTTAAGCTCCAACATTTGAATATATCTGCCTCCTTCGGGCATTATTTTTAATTCTGTCATGATAATTATACTTTTTTGTAAAAAATAAGTCAATGAACCCTTTTTTAATTTTTTGTAACTAAAATATGTCCGTAATATCACCCGTGCCTTTTTGCATATAATATCACGAGGTGATAAAGTATGGAAAGAGTAAGCGTAAACGATATGCGCGATAAAGAGGTGATAAATATATGCGACGGTAAACGCCTCGGGTATATTTACGATGTTGAGATAAATGTTGTCACGGGGTGTGTCGTTTCTATAGTTGTGCTTTTTGACTGCCGCATATTCGGCTTCGGAAAATGCGAGGAGCTTGTAATCCCGTGGGACAGGATATCATGCTTCGGTGCGGATGCGGTGCTTGTGAATGTCGGCGTGGACATATACGAGCGCCTCGGGTGCAACGGCAAGGGCGGAAAAAACGGAAAATAGGAGCAAAAAGGCATCCGACATGCTTGAATTGTAAATTTTTTGTGAACAAAACACTTTTTTCTTGCAAATATATAATAGGTGTGATAAAATAAATCGGATTTGCGGGAAGCCCTGCGAATACTAAAATTTTTATAAAATTCTCACATCCGGCAGGCGGCGTGCTTCGGTTCCGCATTATTGCGGTTGGCGCGCGTGGGCACGGGTGGCGGAAGAAACCAAAAGGAGTTTTAAAATGGCAGTTATCACACTCAAACAGTTGCTTGAAGCGGGCGTTCATTTCGGACACCCCAAGAGAAGATGGAATCCTAAGATGGCAGAGTACATCTTCACGCAGAGAAACGACACTTACATTCTCGACCTTTCCAAGACAATAGTAAAGGTTGAGGAGGCTTATGCTTTCGTTCGTGACCTTGCAGCAGAGGGCGGCACGGTTCTCTTCGTAGGTACGAAGAAGCAGGCTGCCGAAGCTATCAAAGAAGAGGCAGAGCGCTGCGGCATGTACTATGTAAATGTCCGTTGGCTCGGCGGTATGCTCACAAACTACAACACAATCAAGAAGAGCATTGCCCGTCTCGAAAGCCTCGAGAAGATGCAGGAGGACGGCACCTTCAATCTGCTTCCCAAGAAGGAAGTTGCAAACCTTATGAAGGAAATGACAGCCCTCGAGAAGAACCTCGGCGGTATCAAGACAATGCCCGGTCTCCCCTCCGCTATTTTCGTAGTTGACACAAGAAAAGAGCACAACGCTATTCTCGAAGCAAAGAAGCTCGGTATTCCGGTTATCGCTATAGTTGATACAAACTGCGATCCCGACGATGCGGATTACATCATCCCCGGAAACGATGACGCTATCCGTTCCATCAGACTTATTTCCTCTGTTCTTTGCGACGCTGTTATCGAAGGCAAGCAGGGCGAGGATGCAGCTTCCAAGACTGAAGAGACAGCAGAGGAAGCTACAGAAGCCGCTGCTGAGTAATTTCGGCATAAAGCAACAATTCAGTATAAAAACAGGAGGATAATAATATGGCAAATATTTCCGCACAGATGGTCGGCGACCTCAAAAAGAAAACAGGTGCAGGTCTTATGGACTGCAAAAAGGCTCTCGTAGAGACAAACGGCGATGTTGACGCCGCTATAAAGCTTCTCCGTGAAAAGGGTCTTTCCGTTGCCGCAAAGAAAGCAGACAGAATCGCCGCAGAGGGCGTTGTCGATATAATGAAAGAGGGCAATGTTACAGCTATGGTCGAGGTTAACTCCGAGACAGACTTTGTTGCCAAGAATGCTACATTCGGCGAGTTTGTAAAGGGCATTCTCCGCACAATCATCGCTTTTAAGCCCGCTACGGTAGAGGAGCTCTTCACACTTAAATTTGACGGCACCGACTTCACAGTCGAGGAGACTCTCAAGGATAAAATTTATACTATCGGCGAGAACATCTCTATCAGACGCTTTGTTATCGTTGAGGGTATCACAAGCACATATATCCACGGTGCCGGCGTTACAGGCGTTATCATCAAGTTTGAGGCTGACGATGCCGCTGTAAACAACCCCGGCTTTGCCGCTTTCGCAAAGAATATCGCTCTCCAGCTCGGTGCTTATGCAACGCCTTATCTTGATCCCGCTTCCGTTCCCGCAAGTGTTATCGCAGAGGAAACGGCTATCATCAAGGAGCAGATAAAGAACGATCCCAAGAACGCTTCCAAGCCCGATGCTATCATCGAAAAGATGGCAGCAGGTAAGCTCGGCAAGTTCTATGAGCAAAACTGCCTCACGGAGCAGACATATGTAAAGGATGAGTCTCTCACGGTAAGCAAGTATGTTGCCGCTTGTGCGAAGGAATTCGGCGGAAGCATCAGAATTGCCGGCTTTGAGCGTTTCGAGCGCGGCGAAGGCATCCAGAAGCGCGAGGATAACCTCGGCGATGAAGTTGCCAAGATGATTGCTAAAAAGTAATTTGAATTTTCATAATGTTATGCATGAAAGGGCGGCTTTTTGCCGCCCTTGCTTTTTTGTGGATGTGGGGAGTGCTTTGGCATAAAAGCAGCAAAAGGGGATTTGGTCTGTTCTGACTTAATCTATAACTACCTTGTTTCTATGCCCATCAAGTCATGCTCGCATAGTCGGAGTTTAGCATGCAGTGAAAATGTATCAAAAGCTGCGCGTGGCACACCCACCCCGTCGAATCTGCTCGCTTTTTGCGGTATGCTGTGTTCGCACGCGCGGTATGCCTGATAATGCGCGGAGAGATAGACAAAAGCTTTTCGATTTGCTGTATATAGTGCTTACTTACCGCGCATTACTTCCTGCGGCTAACTCGGCGGGGTGCGAGGTGGTTTGCAAAGGAGGGCGAGAAGCCTTCCTTTGATGACTTTTACCGCGCTTTTGGTCACTCAAAAGCGCGATCGTTTCCCCATAGGGAATAAAGTATCTCACAATGGCAAAAAAGCTCATATATAATATAATGTAAGTGCGGATAATCCCGCACTTATTTTTATATTGGAGTGATTAGATGAAAGATAAGAAAATAGCCGTCATGGGAGCGACGGGTGCTGTCGGGTGCGAAATGCTCCGCGTGCTGAATGAATACGGTGTGCCGTGCGAAAATATTCTGCCGCTTGCAAGCGGCAGAAGCGAAGGCAGGAAACTGCCATATGGCACTGCCGAAGTGACTGTGCGCAAATGCACGGATGAGAGCTTTAATGGCGTAGACATTGTTCTCGGGGCGACGGATGCAGATACTGCGAGGCGGTTTGCACCGTCGATAAAGGTGAGCGGAGCGGTATTCATAGATAATTCCAGTGCATTCCGCATGCGCGATGATGTACCGCTTGTCATTCCCGAGATAAACGGAGATGATGCACTGCGACACAGCGGCATAATATCAAATCCGAACTGCTCTACGATAATAACGCTGATGGCGGTTTATCCTCTGCACAGACTTTCTCAGATCGAGCGCATGGTGGTCTCCACATATCAGGCGGTCAGCGGCGCGGGGCGCGACGGCATGGAGGAGCTTATCGCGCAGAATAAGGCGACAGCCGATGGCAGGGAGGCGGAAAATCGCGTCTTTGCGCATAGGATAGCTGAAAATCTTATCCCGAAGATAGGTTCGCTTGCAGATGATAACTACACGAGCGAGGAGATGAAAATGCAGAATGAGGCTCGCAAAATACTGCATACGCCGACGCTTGCCGTGACCTGCACCTGCGTTCGTGTGCCTGTCATGCGTTCACATTCCATTTCGGCGGCGGTCTACACGAGAGAAAGCATATCCGTTTCCGCGGCGAAAAAGGCGATAGGAGATTTTGCGGGCGATATACTCTATGACGCGCCCGAGGCGGAGATTTATCCAATGCCTATTGTCGCCGAGGGTAAAAACGAGGTTTATGTGGGCAGAGTGCGCCGTGCGCTCGACAGTCCGCGCGGTATTTCTCTCTGGTGCTCGGGTGATCAGATACGCAAGGGTGCGGCGGCAAATGCCGTTCAGATAGCGGAATATATCTGCCGGAAATAAAACTTTTTTGTAAACAAAGCGCGGGTGTATTGACTTCATGCGGTTTGTCAATTATAATTATAGAGAAAAGAAAAAAGAAAAGGGAAATTCAGGTATGAAAAAGCTACTTTGTCTTGCAGCATCACTCGTTTTTATATTTGCTCTCGCGTCATGCTCCGCGGGTGTCTCTGTGCCGTATCGCATGGTACAGCTGGCAAACAGATACAGTGAAATATTTGACTTAGAGAGCGGTATCGCGGCTTTTCGCGAGAAGCTCACATACCCCGATTTTGAATATGAGCTTTACTGCGAGACAGCGAAGAGCGGCAAGCTGACGACATACAATATATCTGAGAAAGCGGACGGCTACACGATGAACGCCTGCGACGGCACTGTGGTCATGGAGAGGGGCGGAAAGAAATATTTCCTGCTCATAATCAGCGGAACATATTCGGGCTTTGCCGATGAATATGCCGATTTCGCTCATCCGCTCGATGCCGGAAGCCACTATCAGGTAAGCTCAAAGAAGAGAGCCGAGGGCGGCTATGAGGTTGTCTACAAGGCGGAGATAACTCCGCAGATGGCGGGCGAGCTATCCGAATACGGTGTAGTGCTCGGTGAATATATTTTCTCCCACCTTGTAGTGGATGAAAAATACCGCGCTCTATCGATAGAATATTCGACAGGGAAGAGCGAGGGCGAACGCAAGCTGCTTACCCGTACCTTTGAATATTACGACGATGTGCGCGAGAGCTTTGAAAATATGCCGAAAAATCGCGATGCCAAAGTGAAAATCGTATATACCGGAGGCAGAACAGCGGAATTTGCAGTCCCCGAGGGATATCATATCGGCTTTTATATGCCCGATGTGACATATGAATTTTATACCGACGAGGACTTCAAGGTGCCTTTTGATGCCGACAACACGGCGATTTCAGGTGAAATCACACTCTATGCCAAGGCTATCGGAAAAAAAGCCTGAAAAAAGATAAAAAAATCTTAAAAATGTATTGACATATTTAGATTATTATGCTATAATAACATCCGTCGCCGAGAGATAAACGGCGATGGAAAATGCTGGTGTGGCTCAATGGCAGAGCAGCTGATTTGTAATCAGCAGGTTGATGGTTCGACTCCGTTCAAAAGCTCCATACGGGAGCGTTCCCGAGCGGCCAAAGGGGGCAGACTGTAAATCTGTTGTCACTGACTTCGGTGGTCCGAATCCACCCGCTCCCACCAAAACACCTGCGCAACAGCGCGGGTGTTTTACTTTTCACTTATTCACTATTCCGTTTCTCGCCTATAAAAAATAAGTCCCGCCATGCGGGATTTTTTACGTAATTAAATTCGCGCTTGCACTTGCAAATCGAGTAACTGTATGATACAATAAGGTCAAGAGGAGGCGAATTTATGGATCTTGTACTGATTTTCGGCGCGGGAGCCGTCGGCAAGATGACAGTGGGGCAGGAGCTGATGAAAATATCGGATTTTCGCCTTTTTCATAATCATATGATGATAGAGCCGGTGATAGAGATATTCGGCGAGTATAATCCGAGGGCTGTCGCCGAACTGCGCGAGGTTATTTTCAGGGAATATATGAAAACCTCGCACCGCGGAATGATATTTACTTTCATGTGGGCTTTTGATATGCAGTCGGATTGGGACTACACGGCAAGCATTGCCGCGAAATTTGAGGCTACGGGCGGCAGAGTATACTATGTTGAGCTGGTAGCCGATACAGCCGTGAGAATCGAACGCAACAAAACGGAAAATCGCCTTCAGAATAAGGCTTCAAAGCGCGATACGGCGGTTTCCGAAGCGCGGATGCTCCGCGAGGATGCGAAGTATCGTCTCGTCAGCCTGCCCGGCGAGCTTCCTTTTGAAAACTATCTGAGGCTTGACAATACTAATCTTGCTCCCGCCGAGGCGGCGGAGATAATAAAAAAGCATTTTGACCTTTAAATAAATTTACGGAGGAGAGGAAATTTTTATTATGAAAAAAACAGTCATAAAGCGGCTTCTTCTTGCCGCCGTGATATTTATCTGCGCTTTTCTTGCCTCGTGCGGCATGAAAGACCCGTATCATATTCATGCTTTCGGCGACTGGCGAATAATGAGCGAGGCTACCTGCACGAAAAACGGCTTACGTGAGCGGGTTTGCAAATGCGGCGAGAAGGAGACAGAGATTATAGAGGCGACAGGGCATAACTTCGGTGACTGGACAACGGTAAGGAAAGCGACCTGCACCGATGACGGCTTAAATGAAAGAATATGCCACTGCGGCGAGAAGGAAACGCGGATTATCAAAGCGACCGGACATGATTTCAGCGATTGGACGCATGTGAAAAAGGTTAGCTGCACAGATGACGGAGAAGACGAAAGGGTCTGCTCCTGCGGCGAGAAAGAGACGCGCGTGATAAAAGCGGAAGGACACAAAAAGGTGACCGACAAGGCTGTAGCGGCATCATGTGCCGCCCCAGGCAAAACGGAGGGAAGCCACTGCTCGGTATGCGGCGAGGTTTTCACTGCGCAGCAGATTATTCCCGCGCTCGAGCACAAATGGCAGGAGGCAACCTGCGCTTCTCCGAAGAAGTGCACGGTTTGCGGCAAAACGGACGGCGAGGCTCTGCCTCACACTATGGAAAACGGCAAGTGCAAGGTCTGCGGTTATTATTACAAAGCGGTCATCTATGACGGAAATGCCGTCAGAATTATATACAAAAGGGCAAAGAAAATCGGAAGCGACGGTACCCGCCTTGAGCTTTTCTTCGATGTCGAAAATAAAACAAGCAAAACCATGATGCTTCAGGCTGATGCCATATCGCTGAATGGCTATTGCTTCAGTAATATAAGCATGAGCTATAATATTATTTCACGTACCGTCGGAGAAATAAGCCTTTATATAAATGAATTCGACTCGTCGCTGGTCGATGCCGACAAGATAGAGTATGTTGGCGGTCAGTTCAAAGTACTTGACGACGCTACCATGACTGTTTATGACACGGCAATCTGTACAAATGTCAGAGTTGACAAGCTCGGCACGGGCGGTATTCCCGCAAATTTCAACGAGAAAAATAAGCTGTTTGAGGATTCAAACTGCACGATATATTATCATCTCTTAAAGAAAAGCTCAGCTTCACCAAGTCAGGCAAATCTTTATCTGTACTTCAAGAACAAGACAAACGGGATACTGACGGTTCAGGCGGAAGCCCTCGCCATCAACGGCATCGGCTTCTATCAGCTTATCGCGAGCGATGCGGTACTTCCGATGTCTATAGGCACGGTAAATATCAATATCGGCGATTTTGATTTCAAAAAAGTAAATATAAACGCAATCGAAAAGCTCGGCGGACAGCTTGATATAATACAGAATGCCTTCAGGTCATATAAAGTGATATTCGCAAATTCGGACAAGCTTGAATGAGTTGCGGCTACGGGCTTGACTTTTTGCAATTATATTTGCGGCAAATGCAGACTAAAATGCGGTAAATCCGAAATCGGATTTACCGCATTTTAAAATGAAATTTTAAAGCAGGGGAGCCACTACCTTCGGAAAATCGCGGTAGTCATCTATCGTGAGAAAGCCGAAATCGGATTTATATACCGATTCGTCATTGCCGCCGAGTCCGTAGTCGTCACCTACAAAAATCACCTCGTCATGCGCTATGCCGCGCTCCTTGCAGTATTTTGCGAGCGCATAATACTTATTATACGGAGCGGGAGCCATATCAAATGAAGAAGAACCGCCGACAAATACATTGTAGTCGGAGAATACTTTGCAAACCTCATCGTATATTGCGCGGCGACGGCTTCTGTCCGGGTCAAAGACGAGCTTGTCCTCTATCTTTGCCTTTGTGCCGAGTATTGCGAAGGTTACGCAACCCGATGCGTGAAATTCGACGCTGTCGCCTGCATATTCGGTAAAGCCGTGCTCTTTGCGAAGCATAGCCACGCGCTTTTCGCATGACTCTCTGTCGCAGGGCATAACATTGTCCTCTTTTGTCTCCAGATCACCTGTCGCGGCGTTGTATTCGGCATATTGCATGCCGTAGTTTCCGATTATATCTATCGGAAATCTGCCCATCTGCTCAAATATGCGGCGACAGTTTCCGGCGCCTACCATGAGCAACTTGTATTTTTTGCCAAGTGCTTCGAGTGCCTTTCTGTTCTCCTCGCAGAGAGGCGTTTTGTGGCAGGTCAATGTGCCGTCAAGATCAAATGCAAGAAGCTTTATCATTTTTAATTTTCCCCCATATTGTAAGTTTGTAAAATCAATCAAGCTTTACTCCGATAAGCTGTGCCAGAGCGGAAACATCCTCGCTGGAGCCGTTTTCGGAAATGTATTTTTCAAATTCTTCTTTGAGTGTTTTCATATAATCATCGGATATGCCGAATATCGCCTTATCGCCTCTTGCCACAGCGTCCTTGGCGGCTGTCGGCATGACCTTGGAATCGGAATAAATCTTCAGCATTTCCTGCTCGTCACGGTCATTCTCTGTTGCGATGGATACGATGCTTACTATGGAATCCGTTTCTTTTTTGTATTCCTTGTCGGAAACGGCAGAGTCACTTTTTGCCTGTCCCATTATGCGGTAAACATCTGCCATGAGCATCGTACTGCCGCGGACATTCCTGTGGCTCTCGGGGACGGCTTCCGCAAGAATTGCTATCGCATCGGCGACGGCTTCGGAAGAATCCGGATTTATGTTTTCAAACATTGCTCTGACGTCGGTTTGATAGAAATCTATCTCTTTGCCGGAAATAAGAGTAACAACATCTGCAGTATCGCGGACATCGCGTATTATATCGGCAAATCTGTTCAGATCGGCGCATACCGTATCAGGCTTTGTTTCTGCAAATGCTTTTGCAATTGTTCTGATGAAGTCGTTTATTTTGACTTTCTGCTCGGAATATTCACCGCTTGTGTCGAGCAGGAGCTTTATCGTGATGTAATCGTTATCGTTATGCACCGCTTCGGACATACCAAGGAGAATATATGCGACAGAGCTTTTATATGCCAGAGAACGATTAAGCTCGCCCGCTATCTCGCGGAACTTGCTGATATCCTCATCGGAAAAAGCTTCAAAGCTGAGATTATCTATGCTTTTGTTAACATCCTGAGCAATCTCCGAAAGGAGGTCTTTCAGCGGCTTGAAAGTATCGAGAAAAGCATCGGCAGCTATCGGAAAATCGTGGTAAACATTATCTTTTTCACCGCATATCTTATAGCTTGTAAGTCCGCGGAAAGCAAAATTCGTAATACTGTTTATAAACCGGAAAGATGAAGACTCTGCCGATACAAACCTGTGAACCTTTTTTGCCGCCTGCACCGTATTTTCCGAAATGTCATATTTTCCGCTTTCGATATCGGCAATGACGGCGTCTGTCATGTTATCTGCCGTCATTACATAGCCCGAGACGGGCATCCATACGGTAAAGCTTATGAGGATTGCCGTAAAGCCGCCGATAATCATTGATGCGGCGCGGCTTCCGGGCTTTGTCTGACATTCGCCGAGCTTCATTTTCTTTGTCAGCGCTATGGCGATTATTTTGTAGATTATGTAGAAAACTATGCCTGTAAGAATCCATATGAGCAGAAAAGCGGCAGGAGAAACTATAGCTGAGGCAATGGGAGATGAATTTGAGACGAGCTCTTTTATCTGCGCATTCTCAACATCGTTTCTGCCAAGCTCTGCGATGAACGGCAGATTTGCAAATGCTTTTGCAAGCGGGGCAGAGCACGCTTTTGTGATAAAAAATGCCGCTACAGCCGAAAGAATATGCGATGCCGCACGGACACCTTGAAGAATAAGAGGTCTTTTCCATGCGAGAAGCAATTCTGTTCCGATAAGCAATGCGGTAATTAAGAAAAATATAGCCCAAGTCATAAATGTAACTTCCTTAACAATATATTCAATATTTAGATAATAGCATTTTTCTTCTGTTTTGTCAATAAAAACAGAGCAATAAAGCCGCAACACAATGAAAAATAAAATCGGTAACATTTTTGTTTATTTTCAAAAAATATATTGACTTTTTGCCAAAAACATGGTATCATGATAAAGCGCTGTGAAACGGCAGGTTCTTTTTGCGTCTGACAGCCGCGAACCCGTTTTCAATACGGAGGGATATCGAAGCGGTCATAACGGGTGAGCGCAGAAAAAACGATATGATATATCGTTTTTGCAAGCGTGTAACGAAAATAAGGAGTATCGGAAGTGAGGTTTACCGCACGCGCGATGCGACTATATTTTCGGAAGGGCAGGAGCCGAAGTTATGACAATTTCAATATTTCAATCCGAGGAAACAGCTGAATAAAACCCGTTTTCAATACGGAGGGATATCGAAGCGGTCATAACGAGGCGGTCTTGAAAACCGTTTGGGGGCAACCCCGCGTGGGTTCGAATCCCACTCCCTCCGCCATATATATTTTTTAATTCGGAGAAGTACTCAAGTTGGCCGAAGAGGCGCCCCTGCTAAGGGTGTAGGTCGGATTTAACCCGGCGCGAGAGTTCAAATCTCTCCTTCTCCGCCAAAAAGAAAAGTCGCCAAAGGCGACTTTTCTTTTTACTTTTTCACTTTCACCTATCCTATTTCTCCGCGTTTTTGACCATGTTCCGTAGTCAAAATGTAGTCACTGAAAAGCTATGACAGCAAGACTGTATTTTCGCTTGCGACGGCGCATCGCTCGGAGTTTTTCCCAGACAGAGAATCTCTCGTGCGAAGTTTCGGTAAAAGCACCGCGATGCTTTCCGATGTTACGGAAAATTTCAAATTAAATCAATAACATAAGCAAAAAGGCATGGAATCCGAGGATTCCATGCCTTTTTATCATTATTTTATATTACCGAAAAAATCAGTCCTGGAGAGCCGCCTGAGCTGCTGCAAGTCTTGCTATCGGCACGCGGAAGGGCGAGCATGATACATAGTCAAGACCGATCTTGTGGCAGAACTCAACGGAGGAAGGATCGCCGCCGTGCTCACCGCATATACCGCAGGAGAGGTTGGGACGAACACTGCGTCCGAGTTCAACAGCCATCTTCATGAGCTTACCTACGCCGATCTGGTCGAGCTTAGCGAAAGGATCATTCTCATAAATCTTGGAATCATAGTAAGAACCGAGGAACTTACCGGCGTCATCACGGCTGAAGCCGAATGTCATCTGGGTAAGGTCGTTTGTACCGAAGCAGAAGAATTCAGCTTCCTTGGCTATCTCATCAGCTGTGAGAGCGGCACGAGGAATTTCGATCATTGTACCTACTTCGTACTTGAGGTCGCTGCCTGCTGCCTTGATTTCCTCATCGGCGGCATCTACTACAAATTTCTTTACATACTTAAGCTCTTTTACATCGCCTATGAGAGGAATCATGATCTCGGGAACAACATTCCAATCGGGATGATTCTTCTTAACTGCGATAGCCGCACGGATAACGGCTCTTGTCTGCATTGTGGCAATCTCGGGGTATGTTACGGCGAGACGACAACCACGGTGACCCATCATCGGGTTGAACTCATGGAGGGAAGTGATGATTTCCTTGATTCTCTCAACGCTCTTGCCCTGATCCTTTGCGAGGCGGGCAATATCTTCTTCTGTTGTGGGAACGAACTCATGGAGCGGAGGATCGAGGAAACGTATAACAACAGGGTAGCCTTCGAGAGCCTCATAGAGCTTCTCAAAATCGCTCTGCTGCATGGGAAGAATCTTAGCAAGAGCGGCTTCTCTCTCTTCTACCGTGTCGGAGCAGATCATCTCGCGGAAAGCTGCGATTCTGTCCGGCTCGAAGAACATGTGCTCTGTACGGCAGAGACCGATGCCTTCTGCGCCGAGCTCACGAGCCTTCTTTGCATCTGCGGGAGTATCGGCGTTTGTACGAACTCTGAGCTTTCTGTACTTGTCAGCCCATGCCATGATTCTGCCGAATTCGCCTGCTATTGTAGCGTCAACGGTGGGGATAGCCTCGCCGTAGATATTACCAGTGGAACCGTCGATGGAAATGACGTCGCCTTCATGGAATGTCTTGCCTGCGAGAGTGAATTTCTTGTTTTCTTCATCCATTGCGATATCGCCGCAACCGGAAACACAGCACTTGCCCATGCCGCGCGCAACAACGGCTGCATGGCTTGTCATACCGCCGCGAACGGTGAGAATACCCTGAGCGGCTTTCATACCCGTGATATCTTCGGGAGATGTCTCAAGGCGAACGAGGACAACCTTCTTGCCCTTAGCCTTCCATGCTTCTGCATCCTCGGCTGTGAATACTACCTGACCGCAAGCCGCACCGGGAGATGCGCCGAGACCGCGACCGAGGGGCTTTGTAGCCTTGAGAGCCTTGGAGTCGAACTGCGGGTGGAGAAGTGTATCGAGGTTGCGGGGGTCAATCATAAGAACAGCTTCCTGCTCGGTTCTCATGCCCTCGTCAACGAGGTCGCAGGCAATCTTGAGAGCAGCCTGAGCGGTTCTCTTGCCGTTACGGGTCTGGAGCATATAGAGCTTGCCGTGTTCAACGGTAAATTCCATATCCTGCATATCTCTGTAGTGCTCTTCCAGAGTCTTGCAAACCTGCTGGAACTGAGCAAATGCCTCGGGGAACTTCTGCTCCATCTCGGCAATCTTCATAGGTGTACGAACGCCGGCAACGACATCTTCGCCCTGAGCGTTTGTAAGGAACTCACCGAAGAGACCCTTTGCGCCTGTAGCGGGGTCACGTGTGAACGCAACGCCGGTACCGCAATCGTCGCCCATATTACCGAATGCCATGGACTGAACGTTTACGGCTGTACCCCAAGAGTAGGGGATATCGTTGTCACGACGGTAAACATTTGCACGGGGGTTGTCCCAGCTGCGGAAAACAGCCTTGATAGCGCCGAAGAGCTGCTCCTTCGGGTCGGAGGGGAACTCTGCGCCTATCTTTGACTTGTATTCTTCCTTGAACTGACGGGCAAGCTCCTTGAGGTCGTTTGCATCAAGCTCGATATCCTGCTTAACGCCCTTTGCCTCTTTCATTTTATCGATGAGCTGCTCGAAATACTTCTTTCCGACTTCCATAACAACGTCGGAATACATCTGGATAAATCTTCTGTAGCAGTCCCAAGCCCATCTGGGGTTGCCGGACTTCTTGGATATAACTTCAACAACATCTTCGTTGAGACCGAGGTTAAGAATGGTATCCATCATGCCGGGCATGGATGCGCGCGCACCGGAGCGGACGGAAACGAGAAGCGGATTTTCGTGATCGCCGAATTTCTTGCCTGTGATGGTTTCCATCTTTTCGATGTACTCCATTATCTCAGCCTGAATTTCGGGATTGATCTGCTTGCCGTCCTCATAATACTTTGTGCAGGCTTCCGTGGTAATTGTGAAGCCCTGCGGAACGGGAAGACCGATATTTGTCATTTCCGCGAGGTTTGCACCCTTGCCGCCGAGAAGCTCACGCATACCTGCGTTACCTTCCGTAAAAAGGTAGACATACTTCTTTGCCATATGTTTTTTCCTCCATAGTTTTTATTGAGATTTTTACAAATCTATACATTTCGGTATTATACCATAGATTTTTCCAAATATCTATAGCTTTTATAAAAAAAGTTGAGAAAAAACGAGAAAAATTTAAAAAAATCGCAAATTTCTCTTGCAAAAATTCCCTTTACGGGGTAAAATAAAGTGAAAAATGCCGCGAGGCGGCATAAATACGGCATCGCTACGGAAGGGAGGGCTCTCCTTTCCGCATTTCGTGCTGTTTTCGGAAAGGAAAAATTATGTCGATTTTTGATTTATTCAAAAAGATAGAGAGTGAGGGAAAGCGTGCGCCCGTTTCGTATATCGTGGCGGGGCTGGGAAACCCCGGGGCAAAATATGAAAAGACGCGGCACAATGCGGGTTTTCTCGCGATAGACCATATGGCGGGGAAGCTGGGTGAAAAGATAAATTCATCGAAATTTCAGTCGCTCTGCTGCCGCACGGCGGTAGACGGCACGGGGGTGCTTCTGATGAAGCCGCAGACATTCATGAATGCCTCGGGTATAGCCATAGACGAGGCAGCATCCTTCTACAAGATACCGCCCGAGCATATAATAGTGCTGTGCGACGATATAACGCAGAAGCCGGGGCATATCCGCATAAGAAAGAGCGGAAGCGCAGGCGGGCACAACGGGCTGAAGAGCGTGATAGGCTTATGCGGCGAGGGCTTTCCGCGCGTCCGCATGGGCGTGGGCGAAAAGCCGACTCCCGAATATGACCTTGCCGACTGGGTGACGGGTAAGCTCCCCGAGGCGGATATGAAGGCTCTGCAGGGGCGCTTTGACGATGTTTGCGAGGCGGTTCGTCTGATGCTTGCGGGCGACTATGACCGCGCAATGAATCTTTATAACAGATGATAACGGTAAATATAAAATGAATATTATTTTAAATCGGATTTCTGCGGGGCGCGAGTTCTCGCAGATACTGAAAACGAGGCGTGAAAACAAGGGCAAGGCAAAGAAACTGCCATCCATGATAACGGGGCTTTGCGAGGGTGCGCTCGATGCTTTCCTTGGCGCTTTTATCACCGAGGAATGCAGAGATGAGCCGTCGCTCATCATAGTGCAGGACGAAAAGAGCGCGAGACATATCGCCGCGGCTCTCGGGGCATATGGGATACACGCGACGGTTTATCCCGCGCGCGACCCCGTATTATATAATATGGTAGCTTCTCACGAGGCGGAATATGACAGGGTTTCCGCGCTCTCCGAGATATCGGAGGGAAACGGAGTTGTTGTTATTGCCACGCCCGATGCGGCAATGCAGTTTACCATGCCTGCGGATAAGCTTCGCGCGGGCGCGTTTACACTCTCGGTGGGCGATACGGTGGATATGGCGGAGCTTTCGCGCAGGCTCGTCGATTTCGGCTATGTGCCGTGCGAGCTTGTGGACGGCAAGGGCAGATTTGCCGTGCGCGGCGGTATCGCGGATATCTTTTCGCCGCAGTCGGAGCTGCCGCTGCGAATCGAGCTTTTCGGCGACGAGGTTGACAGGATAGGATATTTCGATATCATCACCCAGCGCTGGGCGGAAAATCTGCGCTCGGCAAAAATAGTCCCCGCGCGGGAGATTATCCCCGATGCCGATGCGCGCGGGCGCATAGAGAGCGCGATACAGCGACTCATAAAAAAGGCGAAAAGCGACTCCGTGCGCTCCTCGCTTGCGGGAGAGCTGACGGCGGTGCAGTCTGGCGCGGAGATACTGACGGCAGAGAAATATCTGCCGCTTATCTATGAAAAAAAAGAATGTCTGCTTGATTATTTCGGCTCAGAGCGCGCCGTTTTCATAGTGGAGTCCTCGGGTGTTTCGGACAGGCTGCGCGCTTCGCTTCGCCACGGTGAGGAAACGGCAAAACAGCTCCTTGAAGAGGGTGTGATGCCCGCAGGTTGCGGCATTTTCATGAAGGATGAAGCGGATTTGCTCACTTTCGCCGAAAAAACCGGTGCGCTGATAGCAAATGCTTTTCTTTCACAATACTCGGGCAGGCTCTGGGAGATATATTCCGTCCATACGAGGACGACTTCTTTCATGACGGGAAATGCCGAGGCGCTCTGCGAGGACATAGAGTCATACACGCGGGCGAAATATGAGATAATCATCGCGGCGGGAAGCGAAACCGAGGCGGCAAACACGCGCGATATTCTGCTTGATAACGGCATAAGCTGTACTTTCGTTCCGAAAGCCGATGATATAACGGAGCTTACGCGCGGTGTGCCTGTGATAACGGCTTTTTCGGGCGCGGGCTTTGAGATAGTAAACAGCAAATTCATGCTCCTCTCTCTCGGAGAGGACAGAGCCGAACAGACGAGAACGAGAGGCGTGCGTCGATCCAAGGCAAAGAAAACGGCAAAGGAAAAGATTCTTTCCTATGCCGATCTCACCGTCGGCGACTATGTTGTTCATGATACGCACGGAATAGGCAAATACATGGGTCTGGAGACGATACGCGACTATACGGGCGTCTGCCATGACCACATCAAAATACAATATTCGGGCACGGATGTGCTTTATGTGCGTTGTGAGCAGATAGAGACTGTTTCCAAATATATCGGTGCGGGCACCGACGAGGGCGCGATAAAGCTCTCGAAGCTCGGCGGCACGGAGTGGGGAAAGACGAAGGCGCGCGTCAAGAGCGAGGTAAAGCAGATGGCAAAGGAGCTTATCACGCTCTATGCCGAGCGTATGCGCCGCCCGGGCTTTGCCTTTGACCCCGATGACGATATGCAGAGAGAATTTGAATCGCTCTTTGAATATGAGGAGACGGACGGACAGCTCGCCGCCGCCGAGGATATCAAGCGCGATATGGAGAAGCCCGTGCCTATGGACAGACTGCTCTGCGGAGATGTGGGCTTCGGCAAAACGGAGGTGGCTCTGCGTGCGGCTTTCAAGGCTGTGGCGGGTGGCAAGCAGGTTGCCATACTCGTGCCGACGACGATACTCGCGATGCAGCATTATCAGACTATTGTTTCGCGCATGCGCGGTTTCCCGATAAAGGTCTCGCTCCTATCACGCTTCAAAACGCACGCGGAGCAGGAGGCGGCTGTCCGCGCACTGCGGCGCGGCGATATCGATATTGTTGTGGGAACACACAGAATACTTTCCTCCGATATTCAGTTTCGTGACCTCGGTCTTGTCATAATAGATGAAGAACAGCGCTTCGGCGTGGCTCACAAGGAAAAGCTGAAGCAGATGGCAAAGAACGTTGACGTTCTCACGCTGACGGCGACGCCGATACCGCGGACGCTGAATATGGCGATGAATTCGATACGCGATATGTCGGTGCTCGACGAGGCACCGGGCGACAGAATGCCTGTCCAGACATATGTTCTGGAATATGACGACCTTGTGATAAACGAGGCGATAAGGCGAGAGCTCCACCGCGGCGGACAGGTTTTCTACCTGCACAACAGAATAGACAATATTGCCGGCACTGCGGCGCGGCTGAAAAAAGAATTTCCCGATGCGAATATCGATATAGCGCACGGCAGGATGGAAAAAGAGGAGCTTGCCGATATCTGGCAGAGCCTTGTCGAGGGAAATACCGATATCCTCGTCTGCACCACAATAATCGAAACGGGTGTTGATGTTCCGAATGCCAACACGCTGATTATAGAAAATGCGGATACGATGGGACTTTCGCAGCTTCATCAGATACGCGGCAGAGTCGGCAGGAGCGCACGCCGCGCCTATGCCTATTTTACTTACAGGCAGGGCAAGGCACTCAGTGATATATCTGCGAAAAGACTTGCCGCGATACGCGATTTCACGGAGTTCGGTTCGGGCTTCAAAATAGCACTGCGCGACCTCGAGATAAGAGGCGCGGGAGATATCCTCGGTGCGCGCCAGCATGGGCATATGGAGAGTGTTGGTTACGATATGTATCTGAAGATACTGAACGAAGCCGTGCTCGAGGAGCAGGGAACCGTCATACCGAAAAAGACGGAATGCACCATTTCCGTCGGCAGGGACGCATATATTCCCGAAAGCTATATTTCATCGGTTTCACAGCGCATAGATATGTACAAGAAGATAGCGGCAATAGAAAACGAAGCCGATGCCGACGATATAGCAGACGAACTGCTCGATCGCTATGGAGATATGCCGCAGTCGGTGGAGACACTGCTTTCCGCCTCGCTTGTGCGCGCTATGGGCAGTGAATGCGGCATATCTCAGATAGACAAGCGCGAAAACACGGTTGTATTCTATCCCGAGCAGCCCGATTTTCTTATTCTTTCACAGCTTTCCGCGGCTTTTCCGGCGAGAATTACCATCATGCCGTCGGAAAGAACGTATTTTACCTTCAAAATCAGACGCGGGGAGACCGTTTTTGAGATAATTTCCAATTTGTTAAAGAAATATATACAAATAAAATCGAAAAAAGAGTAGATTTTTTTGAAAATTTATGTATAATATTATTATACTCGTTTTTCTTGCGCCGTTTTTGACGCAAAAGCACTAAAAACCAAAGGAGTTTTAAATCACAATGAAAGCAAAAAGACTTATTTCACTCGTTATGGCTGCGCTTATGCTTGCGGGAGCCATGTTTATTTTCGCATCATGCGGAGAAAAGGTTGCAATGTCTCTCGAAATCGACGGCAAAACCTATACCGTCACGAAAAAAGAGCTCGACTTTCTTTTCCCTTATATTAAAATGAACCTTTTCTACAGCTACGGAATGACCTCCGTTTTCAATGATCCCTCTTTCTGGAGCAGTGAGATAAAAAACGAAGACGGCACAAAAACCACCGCAGGAGATGCTCAGACGCAGAATATTCTGAATATAGCAAAGAATCTTGTTGTCACAAAGTACCTTTATGAGAAATACGGCAAGCCCGCTATAGATAACGAGGCTCTCGAGAAATACAAGACACAGCTCGCGCAGATGCTCGCCTACTACGGCTACGGCAAGGAAGGCTACTATAAGAGATACTTCGGCTATACAACAGACCAGGAGCTTGATTATTATACCCGCGGTCTTGAGAACGATGCCATAATGGAATATCTTTTCGGTGAAAACGGTGAGAAGAAGATTACCGACGAGGACAAGGAAACCTACTATAAGGACAGCTATATCGCATATCAGTTCATCATGCTCGATATGAATAAGGATATAACAAAGGACGAAGAGGGCAACCGCGTTCAGAAGACCGAGAAGGATAAGGACGGCAAAGAGACAAAGCTCGAAGAATACGAATACACGGATTTGACAAACGAGCAGAAGGAAGAAAAGAAGAAGCGCGTTGACGAAATACAGAAAGCACTTGCAGGAGGCACTGATTTTGCAGAGCTTGTAGAAAAGTATTCCGACAGTTTTGATTCCCACAAGTATGCAAAGGCTTATATAGTAACAAAGAGCGGGACGCTCCTCAATTCAACCGTTCAGGAAAAGGTAAAGGATTTTAAGGTAGGAGACTATACCAAGGAAGGCATTTCTTATTCCAACGATAACTATGTTTACTTTGTAAAGAGAGTTGAGCTTCCCGAGAAGGCATATGCAGATGAGAAATATGAAGATGTATTCTCCTCATTTGAAGATAATATGAAGAGCGAGAAGTACAATGATATCTGCAAGGAATATGTTGACAAGGTTGTTGTAAACGAGAAAATTGTTTCCAAGTACAGCTTCATAAATGCTTTCCTCAGCGATTTCGTTGATACAAGAAAGTCAAACACAAACACAACAACAAGCAACTGATTGTGTTCGGATTTGTAAAGCCCTTTATACCGGAGCTTCGGGTAAAGGACAACGAATTTTATAAAAGCGTATATTGCGGCGTTTGCCGTGCTATGAAGAGAGAGACAGGTGCACTTTCGTGCGCCTCTCTCAGCTATGATGCGGTTTTTATCGCTCTTGTGCGACTTGCCGTGACGGGAGAGGCATACACCGTGAAAAAAGAGCGGTGTATGCGGCATCCTTTTCATACACGGGCTGTGATGCACTGCGATGATTCATTTAAGACAGCCGCACGGATAAGTGCGGCTCTTCTGTATGGTAAGCTTGCCGACGATATCTCGGATGAGCGCGGAAAAAAAAGAGCGGCGGCACGGCTCGCTCTGCCGTATGCGCGCAGATTCAGCCGCAGAGCGAATATTCCGGAGGCGAATGTCACGATAGCAGAGGGGCTTGCGGAGCTGGCGGAGATGGAGCGCAGCGGGGAAGCAACGCCCGACTCCTGCGCCGATATATCGGGGAGGATGACAGCCGAGGTTGCTTCTCTCGGACTTTCCGGAGCACAGCGCGATATCATGTATGAGGCGGCTTTTCATATAGGCAGGTGGATATATCTCGCCGATGCCGTTTGCGATTATCCGGAGGATATGAGGCGCGGCAGATTCAATCCCTTTTTCTCATATGATGCGGAAAGGATGAGGGCTTTTGTTATGGATGAGGCATATAGCCTCATCGTGCCGGAGATTATCGCGGCGGAAAATGCAATAGCTCTCGCCGATTGCCGCGATGAGCATATAAACGCCTGCATAGAGAATATATTTCATTACGGAATGAAAAATTCATTTTACACCATGGCAAGAAAGGAGTGGCACGATGACAGATCCATATAAGGTGCTCGGTGTTTCGAGAGATGCGAGCGAGGAGGAGATAAAAAAAGCATATCGCGATCTTGCGCGCAAATATCATCCCGATAATTATGCCACAAGTCCGCTTGCCGACCTCGCACAGGAAAAAATGAAGGAAATAAACGAGGCATATGATACCGTGATGCGCGAGCGCCAGAGCCGTGCCGACAGCTCGTCGGGCTACGGTTATTCCGCAGGCGCGGGGACAGGGAAGTTTGATTATATCCGCACATTGATAAACAACAGAAGCTTCTACGAGGCGGAGATCCAGCTTGACGCTGTTGCCAAGGATGAGAGAAATGCCGAGTGGTATTATCTCAAGGGATGCGTTTTCATGGGAAGAGGCTGGTATTTTGAGGCGTCTAAGCATTTTCATCGCGCATGCGAGATGGACCCGCAGAATCCGGAATATGCCGCGGCTCTGAACAGCATGAAAAATATGTCATATGACTACGACAGGCAGAACGGACAGCGCGGCGGCTCGTGCAGTACCTGCGATATATGCTCGGGGCTTATCTGCGCCGATTGCTGCTGTGAGGCTATGGGCGGCGACCTGATAAGCTGCTGCTGAGGAAAACGTGATGAGTAAGGTTAAAAAGCTGGCACTCTGTGCATTGATGACGGCTTCTTCCGTAGTTGTCATGTTTCTCGGCTCAATTTCGGGCTTTCTCGATATATGCACGGCGGCTGTGGCGGCGCTCATCGTGGCTTTTTGCTCGGTAGAAATGGGTGCGGGCTACGGTTGGCTCGTATATTTCGCCTCCGGCGCGGTATCTCTTTTGATACTGCCTGCCAAGGAAGCCGCATGGAGCTTTGCGCTTTTCTTCGGAATTCATGCGTTGCTTATCCCGCTTTTGTCAAAGCTTCCGCAATGGGCTTCTTTTGTAATCCGACTGCTTATAATGAACGCAACGCTCGTGCTCATCTATTTATTTTTCAGTGAGCTTTTGCAGATGCCGGACGCAATGTGGATGAAAATAGCCGTATTTGCCATGGCAAATGCCATATTTATACTCAGCGATATGCTCTACAAACGCCTTTTGAGGATATACTTCTTTAAATTCAGAGATAAAATTTCAAAATTTTTGAAATAATATTGATTTTTAGTTTTGATTGTGGTATTATATATTGTATAAAAGTGCTAAAACAAAATTTTGGGAGGCAACTATGCAAAATAAGAAACTTTTTGCGATAATGTCATTCATTATGGCTATGTTCATGATGCTTACATTTTCTTTCTCACTGTTCGCGGAAGCGGGCGATTCGGACAAACCGATAACAGGCGAGGAATTTGAAATCGTCGACGATTGTGTGCATGATTTCAGCGATACTTACAGATACGACAAAAAGACCCACTGGCATTTCTGCAAGAAATGCGGCGAAAAGCAGGACGAAGCAGAGCATACGCTTGATGACGAGGGCAAGTGCACTGTTTGTAACTTCGGCAAGGCTAAGCTCGGCGATGTCAATGGCGACGACATAATTGATGTGAAGGACCTTATACTTATCCGCAAGCACATTGTAAATATCGAGGTTCCCGAATTCAATGCTCTTGCCGCTGATATAAACGGCGACGGCAAGGTAAATGCTGTAGATCTTACGCTTGTGAGAAAATACCTTGCTAATTTTCCCGGCACAGGTATAGGTGAATAATGCTTTATTATCCGCTCGGTTTCGGGCGGATAATTTTTGCCGGAAAATCACGAGCAAACGGCTTTGTTATTGCAAAAAGCTGTTGACATTTTTTACAAAGAGTTATATAATACCCTATGTAAAAGCATTTCTCAAAGGGGGATGATTTAAATGAAAAAAATCGCTGATTTCTTTGCGGGGCTTCCGTGGATTGCGCTTCTTCTGCTTGTCATTTTCTTTGACGGACTTGTAGGCGGCGCTATCAGAATAGGAAACGGCAAATCCACTCTTTCAAAGGTTGTGGGCTGGATACTCTTTATTTCGTTTATCCTGAACATAATCTCGTTTGCCGTAGCAATGCCCGCATTTATAGCATGGGTACTGCATATCCTCTATGCTGTATGCTGGATTGCCGATATCATCACTGTTGCCGTCAGCAAGAAGATTACCCTTTTCATGTAATTAAAAAAGAGCATAAAAAATTGCCGCAATTGCGGCAATTTTTTTATGCTTATTTCCAGAGTCTTTGCGGATATTCGCCTGCTGCCTTTTCCTTTTCTATAAAGGCGGTAAATTCTTCGCTGTCCTCGCGGTAGGTGATTCCGTGCCATACGGAGGTTGTGTTTATGACAGTGACATCCGCTTTTTCCTCATCTATGAGCGTCTGCACGGCGCTCGGCAGGAAAAATTCAAATTTTGCCATGTTGTCGGCGTTTTTACGAAGAGAAGAGATGAACATATCTTCCAGCCCATCGAAAAATGACGGAGTGAATCCCATGCAGTTCATGGAAACGACGGTATCTTCGCTTATTTCGGTGATGCTTCCGTCATCACGGGTGTTTATGACCGTCCCATCAGGGCGGCGCTCCAGTTTCTTGTTTTCCACTACATGAAGAAGCTTGCCGTTTTCCACGGAGCATATACCGCGGGAGACAGTACCGTTTCTGCTCAGCGTATTTTTCAGATAATAGCCTACCATGCAGTAGTCGGCACGCGCGCCGTCATGCGCTGCGGCAAGGTGGCGGTGAAGCTTTATAAGAGCATCTCTGCCGTAGAAATCATCGGCATTTACAACGCCGAAATTCTCCTTTACGGTGCCCGCCGCGCAGAGCACGGCATGAGCTGTACCCCATGGCTTTGTCCTCTCTGCGGGGGCGGTGAAGCCCTCGGGAAGCTCATTTGATTGAAATACATATGTATAGTTTACGCCGTTTCTTTTGAGACGGCTCCCGATCGTTTCTTCAAAAAGCTCAAGATTTTCCTTTTTTATTATAAAAACAATTTTATCAAAGCCTGCGCATATGGCGTCATATACGGTAAAGTCTATGATAAATTCTCCTTCGTTGGTCAGCGGAGTGAGCTGTTTCAGCCCGCCGAAGCGACTGCCCATTCCTGCCGCCAGAATAACGAGTGTCAATAAAAGCACCTCTTTGATTTTTATTTCGGCTGTAAAATCCGATTATATTCAGTATACATTATTTTGTGTAATTTTTCAATGCTTTTTTGAATATATTTTATCAAAATCTGAAAATGTCGGAGGACTTCATGAAAAAGATATTTTGCCTGCTTTTCGTTTTCTGCTCTTTTCTTTTGTGCTCATGTGATGTACCGCAGGGGATGCGTGAGCTTCTTGCTTATCAGGGCGGTGACTTCGCCTGCGAAGCTGTGCTTTCGGGCGAGAAGCCGATAGCTCTGACGATTTCCCGCGTCGGTGATGATATAATAATAAAACCGGAGGGAACGGAATATATCGGTGACGCGGCGTTCGTTTTTGATGAGGAGGGAGCATGGATATGCTCGGGTGAAACGAGAATAAAGCTTGAAAAAACACAGCTGCAACGGCTTTGCACAGTATATGAAATGTTCACGCTCGATGCTGCAAAGGCATGGCGGATAACGGAAGAAAAGCCCGGCGGCATCGAGATATACAAATGCGAAAGCGACGGCAATACGGTATATATCGATGCCAATACCCTCCTGCCGCTCAGATTTTCGACAGGAGGAGAGGAGCTTGATGTGAAGAAATTTGAGATGGCGGAGTAGTTCCGCGCACGGAAATTTTCCGAAGCAAAAACCGTCGGGAAGCGAAGCCTTCCCGACGGTTTTTGTATATCCCCCCTGCAGAAACAAAGCTATGCTATTTCCGTCAGCAATTCATGGAGCCTGTTGTCTATTATCTCGTGTCCCTTTGCCGTCGGATGGATGCCGTCCTCGCAGATAAGCGAATCAAAATCATGACGCGTAATAAAAACCGTGCGCAAATCAAGCGTATATACACCGCATTCGCGGGCGATATTTTCGCATATCTGTGCATAGTATTCCTGCCAACGATAAATCATGCTCGTATTTCCGAGCCATTTCAGTATGTTTTCGCGCGAAAGACCGTCGCGGCAAATCCATGTGAGAAATTTATCCGCGTCTATCGGAGGCGGCAGAATAATTATCGGAGTAGCACCGCAATCGCGCAGATAATTAACCACCTCGCGGTAAAGCTCGGCAAAGCGCTCCGGCGGGATTACGGGCAGATGCTCCTTATCGGGATGCTCCGAAACCTCTTTCCAATTAAAATTGCAGTCGTTGCCGCCGTATTCGAGCAAAACAAACTCGGGGCAATCCTCTTTTGTAACAAACTTTTTTATCTGCGTAAAGCCGCGTTCTATCGTGAAGCCGAGGCGGGCATTGTTTACCACTTCTATATCGAAATCACGGCGGATGATATCAAAACGGTTTGCATAGCTGCGAAAACGCTTGTTTTCATCGAGCATTACGCCCTTCATCACGGAATCACCGAAAGCCTCTATGCGCACACCTTTTTTGAAAAGGCGGTCGCGAAGCCCGGCAAGATCTATTTTCGGAAATTCTATTTTAAACTTTTTGCGTGAGTCTGACATTATCATCAAAAACGCTCCTTTCGATAAGGAAAATGGTTTAATCTTGTTTTCAAAACTATTATACGCGATTTTGTAAAATAAGTCAATAGGTTTTTGAAAAATTATTTTAATATTTTGTAAATATGTTATTGCAATGGCGGGGAAAGTATGATAAAATATTATACGGCAAAATGCTTGGAGGTATTTATGGAGAGACGCGAATTTTATGAAAACTGTGAAAAAATAGCCGATTTTCATATGCCGAGATGGGAGGAGCTTCCCGAGATCGACCTTTATATGGATCAGGTGATAGCCATAGCGGAAAAATATCTGCGCCCGATAACGGCAGAGGGCGATAATCTTCTCACTCAGGCGATGATAAACAACTATGTCAAAAACGGAATAGTTCCGCCGCCGATAAAAAAGCGTTACGGCAGGGAGCATATGGCGCGGATACTTATCATCTGTGCGCTGAAGCACATTGTCGGTATTTCAAGTATAGCGGATATGATAAATTCGCTCTTGCAGAATGAATCGATGAGCGATGTGCTGGACGGCTTTGCCGATAAATTTGAGCATGAGCTTGCTACAAAGATGCAATATGCGCTTTCCGTAGCGGAGGCGGGCGAGAGCGCGGAAAATTCTCTCATGAATATCGCGGTGGAAAACGCGATAAAGGCAAATTCCAGCAGACTTATCTCGGAATTTGCATACGGAGCCGTTCGTACGCATAAGCAGAAAGAAGAGGCTGAGCGCAAGGAAGCGGAGCGCAAAGCCGCAGAAGTGCGCACGGACGAACGGAAACGGGCTTCCAAATCCGAAAAAGACAATATATAAGGAGTAAACATTATGCTTAAAACGAGTCTGGAAATTAAAGACGGTTATGCATATATCACAGCAGAGGGCAGCGTCAATTCGGCAAATGCTGCGGAATTCGGAAATGCGCTTGCAGCCGTGCCGGAGGATATAACCGGAGTGACGCTTGACATAGCAAATATCGAATACATATCGAGCGCGGGACTTCGCGTCGTTCTGAACCTGAAAAAACGTTGCGGGAAAAAGCCTTTTCATATAATGAACGCAAGCAGTGAGGTGATGGATGTTTTTGAGATGACAGGCTTTGCCGAGATTATGGATATCTCTCCCGCCTGCCGGAAAATAAGCGTGGATGGCTGTGAGGTCATAGGCAGAGGCGCCTGCGGCGAATGCTATCGCATTGATGACGAGACGATAATCAAGCTTTATTACGGAAATGCGGACCCCGCATTTATCGAGCATGAGAAGTCGCTTTCCAAGAAGGCGTTTGTCATGGGCATTCCCACGGCGATATCATATGATATTGTCGAGGCAAACGGCAGAAAGGGCGTTGTCTACGAGCTCATCAAATCAAAGACGCTCGGCGAACTTATCCGTATGGATGACAGCAGGCTTGACGAATATGTGGCAATGTATGTCGACATTTGCAAGAAAGTAAACTCCATACATACAAACGATCCCGAGATTCCTTCCTTCAAGGAGGCAAACCGCGCCGATATCGCGAATGTAACCGGCATAACGGACAGGGAGCGCGAGATGCTCTATCGCTTCATTGACAGTGTTCCCGAGGGCGACACCTGCATTCACGGCGACCTGAATATCAACAATATCATGGTTCAGGATGGGGAATGCTGCCTCATAGATATGGGAGAGCTTTCCGTCGGTATGCCGATGTTTGACCTCTCGCGCATACTTTTCTCAATGGTTTATGCCAATGCGGAAAAAGGTGAATTCAACAGCTTCTACAAGATGCCATCGGAGAAGGTGACGGAAATTTATGAAAAATTCTTCCGCGGCTTCTTCGGCTGCGACACGGCGGAGGAAGCGGAAAAGAACAATCCCGATGTGAAATGGCTCTATCCGCTCGCGTGGTTCCGCGCCTGCATGAGTATGCTCAAGGGCGAGCGCTGGGGCGAGGCAATGCGTGGTCGTGCGCTCGGACTTCTGCGTGAAAAGCTGATTCCTTTTACTGAGCGCGAATGCGGAAATATGAAATGAGGTATAAGCGATATGGGGCTTAAGATTGAAAAAGAAAATGCCGGCATAACGACGCTGGCACTTGACGGCAGGCTGGACACGGTGACAGCACCGGAGCTGGAGAAAGAGATTTCGGCTCTTCTCGGCAGTATCGATGAGCTTATCCTCGATATGGAAAAGCTCGAATACGTTTCCTCCGCAGGGCTTCGTGTTATTCTGAAAACGCAGAAGGCACTCGAGGGCAAAAAAGGGCTTTGCCTTCGCAATGTCTGCGAGCAGGTAAGGGAAGTTTTTGATATAACGGGATTTTCCGATTTTCTCAGAATAGAGTGAACAATCAAAACGGCTTGCGATTTTCGCAAGCCGTTTTCGACTTATTCAGGGCAGAAGATTTACAGCCACAAAATTTTTCATTTCGCGATACATGGGAAAACCGAGGAAGCGCCCTTTATCGAAGATATACAGCCTTTTTGAGACTATATCAATCAGCACGGGAACCTCAAAAATGCCGTGCTTCAGGCGGTTCGGCTTCGAGCGGGCAAATTCAATGGCAGACATATCGCAGGCATCGCACACCATCATATTGAAGCAGACGGCACCTGTCTGCGTGCCTGCCGTAGGCGCACAGCTGACCGCAAGTCCCGTGCGTGCCGCATATTCGGTACAGCTTTTTGTATAGTTTGCGAGCATGCGCCCGCTTGCAAAATCCACTTTCTTCAGCAGGACAAAATAGTTTATGCCTGTATATCCGCAGGCGGGAGTCATATGGCTGAAGATATCGGCATCGATTTCATCAGAATGATTTTCATTGCCGAAAAGGCGACGCAACTTTCTTTTATACAAAGCAAAGTCATCGGGCTCCGCTCCGTCCTCGCCCTCGGCAGATTCTTCATCAGGCTTAATGTTTGCGGCAAGTTTTTGCATTTTTATTTTTCTTATCGCGGTAGCAATGCTGTATGATGCGCCGAGAAGCGCAAAGACCATGCCGACTATCAAATCTCTGAAGTAAACTTTTGCCACCTCGGGCTCATGGATATAATATTTCGCTGTGGCTTCTATCGACTCGGAAAACGACAGCGTGTAGCCGATATCGCCAGCCGCATACCAATCCTGATATGCTTCATATACATCATAGGAAAAGCAGAGAAACCATGCGCCGACAAGCACTGCCAAAGCGATGAGAGCTGCCGCAATAACGCCGCCGACGCTTTCTTTTTTTGCAAAAAGGGAATAGCCCTTTATCGCGCAGACAACGCCAACTATGCCGCTGATGGCAGATATGAGATTCAGGCGGTACAGCGTAAACCAGCAGAGTCCGCCCGCAAGGGAAAAGAGAAATGCACCGAGAAGCCCGAGAATAACGCGCCCGGCGCGCTCGGATTTATCCTGAGTCGGTAGTGTGTTCATATATTGTCCTCTTTTAATGAAGTTCGGTGATGATTTACTGAGGTGATGCCTGCCGTGCTCACGGCTCGACAAGCCCCGCGCGCTTCAGTGCAAGCACAAGCGGCGGTATGAGCACTATCTGCAAAACTATGCCGAGCACGGATTTGACGAAGACGGCATTTGCAAATATCGAAAGCGAAAAAGCATCGCCGCCGAAGCCCATGATGATGTATTTCACGGCGCCCCAGACTATCCTGCCGGAAAGCATGGCGCAAATGAGCGAAATATAGATGCAGAGCGGCTTTTTCGGCAGGCGATGGCAGAGCAGCCCGACGACAAGCCCGTAAACGCAAAGCTCAAAAGCCATGGCAAAAGCCGTAGGGAAGAGCGGCGGGCGCGATACGATAATCGAGCGTAACAGCGGCGCAATAAAGCCGACAGCCGCACCCCATGCGCCGCCGCAGGAAAAACCGCAGAGAAGCACGGGAATATGCATGAGGCAAAGTGCATTTCCGAGCGCGATATCGTTTCCCGTGAGAAACGGGAGCAATATGCAAAGGGCGAGCGAAATGCCGGAAAAGGTGAGTTTTTTGATATTTTTATTCTTCATATGATTACATAAGCGGGGCGAAAAGCTTAAGCAGGACGCCCTCTATACGGGAGAATATATTGTATTTTTTATTTATGCCGATAAGCTCACACTTTTCAAATGTACTGTCAAAATCCGCCTTGATATCCGCTATCACGGGATTATTTCTGATATAAAGCGCACATTCGTAATTGAGATACATACTGCGGAAATCCATATTTATCGTGCCGACAACAGCTTTTACGCCGTCTGCCGCGAGCACCTTTGAGTGGATAAAGCCGGGGGTGTATTCATATATTTTCACACCTGTCGGAATGAGCGTCTTGTAATAAGTACGCGCAATATTGAGCGCATATTTTTTATCGGGAATATGCGGCAGTATTATGCGGACATCCACGCCGCGTTTCGCCGCATATTTTATCGCATCAATGACGGACGAGTTGACTATGAAATACGGCGTCATGATATAGACATATTCACGCGAGCGATTGAGAATATCGAGAAAAACGCTCTCGGCGATATCCTCTTCATTTATCGGGTCGTCGGAGAAGGGAACGCAGTAGCTCTCTCCCGACGCATCGTAGGGAAGAGCCGGAAAATACTTTTCCGTGTCGCCGTCGGCATCTTCACGCCTGCACGAGAAATTCCACATTTTCAGAAACATCTCGGTGAAGCTCTTGACACAGCTGCCTGTAACCTTTACGGCGGCATCCTTCCAGTGACCGTACGGATGCGTCTCGTTTATGTATTCATCGGCGATGTTTACGCCTCCGGTGAAGGCGACCTTGCCGTCTATGGCGACTATCTTTCTGTGATCGCGATAATTGAGCTGTGAGGAGATAAGCGGTTTTATCGGGGAGAAAACAGCGCATTTCACGCCGTTTTCAGCGAGATATTCCTTGAAGTCAAAGGGCAGACGGACGGCGTCTGTCGTCCCGTCATACATTATACGTATCTCCACGCCCTCTTTTGCCTTGGCAAAAAGAATTTCGAGTATGGAGGAGAGCATAAGCCCGGGGGACATGATGAAATACTCTATGAAAATGAATTTCTCTGCCTTTTTCAGCTCTTCGAGAAGGCAGGTAAATTTATCTTCACCCGATGGAAAATATGTGACATCCGCATCTGCAAATGCGGGAAAACCGCATTTGCAGAGGTAATGGATGAGTCCGCTCTTACCGCGTGCATATTTTTCCTTGTCGTAATATTCCTTTGCAAGGGAGCGCTTCAGCTTTCGTTTCATGCTGACCGATGTTGCATCGTAGCGCAGAAAAATATAAAAAAGTATGCCGAAAACCGGTATGGAACATATCGGAACAGCCCATGCGAGCTTGAATTCCGGCTTCCAGTCGCGGTTGATTATTTTGACAAGTGCTATCACCTCGACGGTATATATCGCGAGAAGCAAAAAGGGCTGAAGGATGGATTTTGATGAAGTGATAAAATTTCCCGCGGCAATGAAAAATGCTATCTGAAGTATTACCAGCAGTATCGAAATGAAGGCTCTGCCGAGCAGGAAAAGTACAAATCTTGCCTTTTTACCTGTCATTGCCTTTCTGCCTATTGTCATTGAATCACCTCCGTCGTACTATCCTCCGTTGCTCTGTCAGAATACTATGTTTCCGAGAGCCTCGAGAGTATCGTTCTTCGATTCGGGAATTTCCACGCCGTCAAAGAGCGTCCAAACCTCGGTATGTTCTATGCTTTCATTGTGCGCTATAGTCTTGAGCGGCGAGAGTGTTTCGGATTCGGTGAAATACCTGTTTGCAAAGGCTTCGCAGGAAACACCGAAATCGGGATATGTGCCGTTTTCAAAATCCGGTTCAAAACTCTTGACCATCGCCTGACCGTGGTTGATATAAGCTATTTTGCCGGCAGTATTGTTGATGCCTATTTTGATTTTTTTATCTATATCGGGATTCTGGCGGAGAGCAATATACTTATTTCCGAAGAAGATACGGCTGTCTGTCATATCGGTGTACGGCCAGAGAACGAGGACTCTGTTTGCGAGCAGTCCTGTATCCTCCTGCGGCTGCGGAATGACTATCATACCGCCCTTGTCCATTACCGAGAGTGACCAAGCCGCGCCTGTAACGGGCTTTTCGCCCAGGTTTGTTATTTTATGGTGTATAACGGCACGCGGCTCCGTTTCGTGAAGCTCTACCGAAACGGAAAACTGCAACTCGCGCACAGTCTGAACGGGAGGAATGAATTCCGCGCCCGTGGAGCAGGTGGAATAAACGACGCGGTCGTTATCCGGATAGTAGGTCTCGGGCAGGCTCTCGGGACTGAGCCACAGTCTGTGACCGCCGTAGATATACCAGCTTTTACCCTCTCCGTATACGGAGGAGACATCTTCGCTCATGGCTCTGTCGATATCCTCAAACATGAGGTTTTCCTTGCCGCGGAGATTGCACTTTACGATTCTGGGTCCGACATTTATCGTGACATAGAGCTCCATGGAATCGTTTGAGAGCGAGAGGCACTTGCCGTAATTTTTGTAGGTTACTTCTTTTATTGTTATCATATGTGAAACCCTTTCAGATAAAATGTTGCATTGATGTTATGCCGTGGCTCAGGTATTGTCTCCCTCGCCGGCTTTCGTCGAGCATTTTTGCTTGCGCAGCTCCTCCAGCTCATGCATGAAGGTATCGAGATCCTTGAAATCCCTGTATACCGAGGCAAAGCGGACATAGGCGACATCGTCGAGAGCCTTCAGCTTGTCCATGACGAGCACGCCTATATGCTGAGATGATATTTCGTTTGAAAGGGAATTGCGAAGCTCCGCCTCTATTTCATTTACTATCTGCTCCATCTGCATAAGAGTTATAGGGCGCTTCTGGCATGACTTGATAATGCCGGAGAGCAGCTTTGACCTGTCAAAATACTCGCGTGTCGAATCCTTTTTGACAACAAGCAGAGGCGGCGTTTCTATGGTTTCGTATGTTGTAAATCTGTTTTGGCAGGCAAGGCACTCGCGGCGGCGGCGGATGCTTCTGTTATCCTCGGCGGGACGCGAATCGATGACCTTGCTTTCCGTATATGAACAAACCGGGCATTTCACGGCTTATATTCCTTTCTCCTGCGGAAAGTTGATTCCGGGATATTAAATATTTTAAATATATTGTATTTTATCATATTATCCCGAAAAAGTAAATAGATTTACCGAAAATATCGCAAAAATCAGCATCCGGCGGCGGCAAGCTCGTAGCTTGCGGCAAATTCATCGAGATTATCGCTTATGATATCATAAAAATGAAGCGAGCTTACCTGCAATCTGCATATTTTGCGCGCGATATACAGCGCAAATTCACGATTTGTGGTGAGTCGGCGAACCGATCTTGTTTCTCTTTTTGCGCGTATACGCGTGTGCAGACATAGTGTGGCAAACCCGCCCGACCACGAGATGGTTATCTCGTTTCTTACATTGTTAAGCCTGTAAACTCTTCTGAAAATGACGCATGAGTCCGATTGACAATATTTCATAAAAAAGTTCCTCCAAAGCCCGAAAAATTTATCGCATAAAATGATTATATTTTCTGCGATTTGATTTGTAAAGAGTAAATTGACGACAGTTTTCGACAAAAAACAACACTCATTGGGGCTATACTGCCGTATAAGGCAAAAATCAGCACTGATTTACCGATTTTTGGCGAAAATATCATATATATGCAAAATTGCACTTAATATGAATATATATGCAAAAACGGGTTATAGCGGACACCGCGGAAAAATCATACGGAAAAACCTGAAATTTTGTGATGACAAACGGAAAATTTCAATGTATAATATAGAAAAATCCGATTTACGGAGGGCTGATTTTTTTGAAAAAGATATTTTTACTGCTTAAAAGAGCAGGGCGGAAAAGCCTCGGAAGGAACGGGTCATTTTTTCTTATTTCTACTGCACCGCTCGTGATTTTGCAGCTTGCGTATGCTCTGTTTCTTTTCTTCTCCCTCGGGGAATACGAGCGTCTTTGCCGTCTGGACGAGATATCGCTTTCACTTGAAAATACGGTGCTTTGTCTTTTTATCTCCGTGCTTACGGCTTTTCTCTGCGATGCCGCCGAAAGGCGTTCCGAAAGAGAGAAAAACGGAAAACAAAATCTGCATAAAAAGTGAATGTTAAAAAACAAGACCGAGCCATGCGGCTCGGTCTTGTTTTGACCTAAAAACAGTATCAAAGTGAAATATGATAACGAAAACAGTGAAACAAGTCGCTCATGAGAGATGCTTTTCGAGCACTTTCAGCACTCTTTCGGCTATAAAATCGTGCATCTCGGGGGTCGGGTGATTTATGTAGTTCGAGAGCAGTTCGGTGATATCTGTGCCGCTCTCGGAGAGCTTTTTCCATTCTGCATATATGTCGCATATTTCCGCGCCGCGCTCTCTTGCCACCTCGCGTGAAATCTCGACGGTTTCGTCCATTCTGCCGCTGTTCTGTATCTCGGCGCTCTTTCTCGCGGCGACGAGCGAGCATTCTATCGCCTTATCGCTGACATATGTGCATTTCATATTCGGCGTGAGAAGTATCGGGGTGATGCCGTTTTCGATGAGCTTATCGAAAATCTGCGACATGGAATTTCTGAAGCTTATCAGGCTCCATGGCGAATCGTTGAGCCCGAAGCAGACGAAAACGATATCGGGCTTTTTGTCGAGAACATCCTTTTGCAGGCGGTCGAGCCCGTTATTTGCCTTATTTCCGCTCACGCCCGCATTTATGACCTCGGGAGCGTCGTCGCCGTATTTTGCCTTCAGCGCCTTTGCCACCTTTGTCACGTAGCAGTCCTCGGGTTGTCTGTATGTATCGAGTCCGTATGAGGTCGGATAGAAGGCAAAACAGCCCTCTGTAATGCTGTCGCCGAGAAAAGCGATTCTTTTTATTTTCATGCCTGCGCTCCTTTATGAATTTTCAAATTTTTCACAGCTTTCGGCAAGGCTGAGCAATGTCTCGCGAAGCTCGGAAAGCGATTCGATGCCGTTCAGCCTGCCGCGTATTTCCGAGGAGCCGCGCATTCCTTTTGTATAGTATGAAATATGCTTTCTGCTCTCGGCGACGCCTACCCGCTCCCCTTTGTCGGCACAGGCACATTCAAGCTGCTCAAGCGCCGCCGCTATCTTTTCACGAGGCGTCGGCAGCGTGTAGGGCGTGCCTGCCATGCCCGCCTTTATCTCCTCGAAAATAAACGGATTTCCGAGCGCACCGCGTGCTACCGCTATGCTGTCGCATCCTGTTTTTCTCATCATGCGGCGGGCATCCTCAAAGCAGAAGATGTCGCCGTTTCCGATTACGGGAACCGAGACTGCGCGCTTTACCTCGGCTATATATTCGGGCATGGTGCCCGGCGTATACATCATACTGCGCGTTCTCGCGTGAACGCATATGGCGGCGGCGCCGTTCTGCTCGGCGATTTTCGCCACTTCCGGGGCGTTGATACTGCTTTTATCCCATCCGAGGCGTATCTTCACCGTTACGGGGACGCATGAGCTTTTCACCGTCTCGCGCACTATTTCGCCGATGCGCTCCGGTGTTTTCATCAGCGCGCTGCCTTCGCCGTTTGAGACTATTTTATTCACGGGGCAACCCATGTTTATATCTATCGCCGCGGGCATAATTCCTTCTGCGGCAGCTTTTTCGAGCAGGATATACGCCGCTTTTGCGATGTAGTACGGCTCGCTTCCGAAAAGCTGAAGTGCCATGGGAAGCTCGTCCCTCGTCATTTTTGCAAGCAGGGGCGTTTTTTTGTCTCCATAGCATATCGCCTTGGCGGAAATCATTTCGGAGGTCATGTAGTCGGCTTTGTGCTTCTTGCATATCATGCGGAAGGCATAATCGCCCACGCCTGCCATCGGTGCAAGCATTATTTTTGAGCGGAATATGTTTTCTGTGCCTTTTTCCATGGGATTATGCCTCCTTTTCCCGAGGTTTTTCTTCTCTCTGAAATATATTACAACAAAAACACGGAAAAGTAAAGAATATTCACAAAAAATTTCAAAGCCCGACTTGCAAAATGGCTTTGTATATGATATTATATAATAAATTATACTGAGGTATTATCTGCAAAATAAGGAAAGGCGGTCTACCATGGAAAAATCAATGTTTGATACCGTGGCGGCAAGCGCGGGAGAGGACGATATCGTAAACGAAAACCTGAGGGATAATCTGCTCGGCATTTCGCATGAAACAGAGAAGCGCTTTGCTTATCTTTGCGATCTTGCAAATGCGCTTTACCCGAAGCTTTGCGATGCGGCGGAGGGAGATCTCTTCCTCTCATGCTCTGAGGACGCCGTTCGCCGTGCATATCTCGATACGCTCGGGCTGCCGCTTTCCGGTGAGACGGACGCGGACGAGATAAACCGACATGATACGGATTTTCGCGGCGACTTTTTTCTCCGCTCGGACAGGTACTTCATTTGCAAGAAGATGATAGAGATGACGGGCGTGAAATACACGCAAAAAAATCTCGGGCAGGTGCTTTTCGGTGATTGCCCCGACCTATCGCCAAAGGACAGGAAGATAGCCTTTGTGCGCAATATCCAGTCGGGAAAGGCTTTTGAATGCTTTGCAAGATATGTTTTCGGTGCGATGACGGCATATCGCGACAGCTTTGCGCTTGCCTGCGAATCCGTTGCCGACGGCGACTGTGCATACGGCATTCTTCCCCTGCGAAATTCCGTGGACGGCAGGCTCTCCGCTTTTTACAAGATGCTTGATAAGCATGAGCTCGGTGTGCTCCTGTGCTGTGATATAGATAATCAGAACGGAGACACGACGCGTTATGCGCTTGTTTACGCGAGAAACGGTGTGATGAGCGCACGCGGCACGCTGAAGCTGGAATGCCGCATTTCTTTCGACGACCCCGCAGACATCGGCGGTATATGCGAAATGGCGCGCTTCTTCGGCGTAACGGTGGACACGATAGACAGTATAACCGACGGGCACGGCGGCTCCGGCTCTTCCTTTGCGGTGTGCTTATCGCTTGAGGGCGAGGATGCGGCGGGCTTTATATTCTGCCTGCAGATGGAATATCCGCAGATTCTGCCGATAGCGCTCTATACACAGATCGAGGGGGCAAGCAACTGATGATTATTCTCGGGATAGACCCCGGCATTGCCATAGTCGGCTATGGAGTTATAGAATATGACGGGCGGCACTTCCGGACGCTCGGCATGGGTGCGATACGCACGCCTGCGGGGCAGGATGTCGAGGCTCGCATAGAGACTGTATATAACGATATGCTTGAACTGATAGACGCATACAAGCCTGACGAAATGGCGATAGAGGAGCTCTTTTTCAATACCAATCAGAAAACGGCGATAGCCGTCGCCGAGGCGCGCGGTGTGATACTGCTCGCCGCACGCAAACGCAATGTGGCGATAAGCGAATACACTCCGCTTCAGGTGAAGCAGTCGGTCGTCGGCTACGGCAGGGCGGAGAAGCAGCAGGTCATGGCGATGACGGCGAGTATTCTCGGGCTGGGCAAAATAAAGCTCGACGACACCGCCGACGCGCTCGCGCTTGCCGTTTGTCATGCGCACTGCGGCACATCGCGCATACAGGCTTTCTACAACGGAAAGAAAACGCGACTTATTTAAAATATATTTTGTGAGGACAGGAAAATGTTTCAGTACATAAAGGGCGAGCTCATCGGAACGGAGCCGAACGGCGCCGTTATCGAATGCGGCGGCATAGGATATAAATTCACCGTTTCGGCAAACACCGTGGCAAAGCTTGCTTCGGCGGGCGATGAGGTCTGCCTCTATACATATCTCTGCGTGCGCGAGGACGCGCTCGAGCTTATCGGATTTTACACGATGGAGGAGCTCGAGGCTTTCAAAATGCTGATAACCGTCTCGGGCGTGGGTCCGAAAGCGGCGATAGCCGTGCTTTCGCTCTTTACCGTGAGCGGGCTTATTTCGGCAGTCAGTGCGGGCGATACGAAGCGTATTTCAAAGGCATCCGGTATCGGTGCGAAAACGGCGGCACGTATAGTGCTTGAGCTCAAGGATAAAATTGCCGTCCGGCTCGGCGCACCCGCGGATGACACCGGCTCATATGAATATATCCCCGAGAAGGAGACTGTCGGCAACCGCGCGGAGGCTGTGCGTGCGCTGATGGGGCTCGGATATTCCATGCGTGAGGCAGAGGAAGCTGTCCGCGGGCTGGATCCGACGGCTTCACTCGAGAGCCTGCTCACGGCGGCTCTGCGCAAAATGGGCACGAATTTATAATCTGTGGGGTAGTGTGACATGATAAACAAATTCAATATAGAAAACGAAGATTCCATAATTCCCGAGAGAATGGCGAGCGCCGCATACAACAGTGAGGAGGATGCCGATATAGAGGGCGGTCTGCGCCCGAAAACGCTCGATGAATATATCGGTCAGGAAAAGGCGAAGGAGAGCCTGCGCATATATATAGAGGCTTGCAAAAGGCGCGGTGATTCGCTCGATCATGTGCTCCTCTACGGTCCTCCCGGACTCGGCAAAACGACGCTCTCCGCGATAATCGCGGCGGAGCTGGGCGTAAATATCAAGATAACCTCGGGACCTGCGATAGAGAAGCAGGGCGACCTTGCGGCGCTGCTTACAAATCTCGGCGAAAATGATGTTCTTTTCATAGATGAAATTCACCGTCTTTCGCGCAATATAGAGGAGATACTCTATCCGGCGATGGAGGATTTCGCGCTCGATATCATCATAGGCAAGGGACCGGCGGCGCGAAGCCTGCGGCTTCCGCTTCCGCGCTTTACGCTGATCGGCGCGACGACGCGCGCGGGGCAGCTGACAACACCTCTGCGCGACCGTTTCGGCGTTCTGATGCGCCTTGAGCTTTATACAAACGATGAGCTTGCCACGATAGTAAAGCGCAGTGCGGGCATACTCGATATAGCTATTTCGCCCGACGGCGCATATGAGATAGCAAGGCGCTCCCGTGGCACGCCGCGTATCGCAAACCGCCTGCTCAAGCGTGTGCGCGACTATGCGCAGGTCAAGGGTGACGGCGAGATAACGCGTGATATCGCGGATGCGGCACTGCGCATGCTCGAAATAGATGAGCTGGGGCTTGACAATACCGACAGGCGGATGCTCGAAACGATAATAAAATTTTACGACGGAGGACCCGTCGGGCTGGATACTCTTGCCGCCACGGTAGGAGAGGAAGCGATAACTCTCGAGGATGTTTACGAGCCTTATCTGATACAGATAGGCTTCATAAACCGCACGCCGCGCGGCAGATGCGTGACAAGGCTTGCCTATGAGCATCTCGGTATACCGTTCGGCGGGAGAACCGCAGGCGACACCGATATCGGCGAGCAGACAAAAATAGATTTGGGTTGACAGAGGAAAAGCTATGTGGAAAGCAGATAAATGGGAGGACTATGCGCTCCTCGATACATCGGACGGAAAGCGCCTCGAGCGGTGGGGCAGATATGTGCTTTGCCGTCCCGACCCGCAGGTCATATGGAAAAATGTGAAAGAAAGTCCGATGTGGAAGAAGGCAGATGCCGTCTATGAAAGAGAAGGCGGCGGAGGCAAATGGCAAAAGCGCGATGTTCCGGAATGCTGGACCATCGGCTATGGCGACCTGCGCTTCAAGATAAAGCCGATGGGCTTCAAGCACACGGGACTTTTTCCGGAGCAGGCGGTGAACTGGGATTGGTTCTCCGCGCTGATAAAGAATGCGAAGAGACCGATAAAAGTGCTCAATCTTTTTGCCTATACGGGCGGTGCCACCGTCGCGGCGGCGGCGGCGGGGGCTTCCGTCTGCCATGTGGACGCGGCGAAGAACATGGTCGCTCAGGCGAAGGAAAATGCGATGCTCTCGGGGCTTGAAAACGCGCCGATACGCTATATAGTCGACGATTGCAAAAAGTTTGTGGAGCGCGAGATACGCAGAGGAAACAGATATGACGCCGTGATAATGGATCCGCCGTCATACGGCAGGGGACCATCGGGCGAGATATGGAAGCTGGAGGACAATATCGCAGAGCTGATCAGGCTCGCGGCGGATGTTCTCTCGGAGAAGCCGCTCTTCTTTCTTGTCAATTCATATACTACAGGTCTTTCGCCTTCGGCGATGGGCTATATGCTCGGGCTGGAAATGAAAAAGCGCTTCGGCGGCAGAGTTGAGGCGGACGAAATAGGAATTCCCGTTTTGCAGACAGGAGAAGCACTGCCCTGCGGCTCCTCCGCTCGCTGGACGGCAGAATAATTTACGGAGAAATAATGGCAGATATTATAATTAAAACAGAAAACCTGTGCTTTGAATATGACGAAAATGACGGCGTAAAGAAGCATCCCGTGCTTCGTTCGATGAACCTCGAAATCGAGCGCGGCAGCTTTACGGCTATTCTCGGACACAATGGCAGCGGCAAAAGCACACTTGCAAAAATAATCAGCATGATACTGACACCTACCTCGGGCAAGCTGTATCTTTTCGGAAAAGAGACAGACACGGAAAATATGACCGACGATGAGTTTTACGATATCCGCCGCCGCGTGGGCATGGTATTTCAAAATCCGGATAACCAGCTCGTGGCGACTATAGTCGAGGAGGATGTGGCTTTCGGACCCGAAAATATCGGCATCCCGCCGAAAGAAATAAGAAAGCGTGTAGACGACGCGCTCGCAACCGTCGGCATGACGGCTTTTGCGCGGCACAGCCCGCATCAGCTCTCGGGCGGGCAAAAGCAGAGAGTGGCGATAGCGGGAATAATTGCGCTCATGCCGGATATCATTATTTTCGATGAATCTACGGCGATGCTCGACCCCTCGGGCAGAGCGGAGGTTCTCGAAACAATAAAGCGGCTCAACCGCGAAAAAGGCATCACGATACTGCATATCACGCATTATATGGAAGAAGCGATACTTGCCGACAATGTAATCGTTATAGACGACGGAAAAATACTCACCCGAGGCACTCCGAGAGAGGTATTTTCAAAAACCGATATGATACGGCGCGCGGGAATAGATGTCCCGCAGACGACTGAGCTTTTCCGAAGGCTCGGCATAGAGGGAACACCGCTCACGCCGGCGGAGGGTGCCGATATCATAGAAAAGTTAATGCGTGAAAAGAAAGCGAAGGAAAAGGCAAATTGAATTTGGTAGCGGCGAAACTCCGTGGAGTTTCATATATTTACAGTGAAAAAACGCCTTTCATGAAGGTTGCCGTCGACAATGTGGACGCCGCCTTTGAGGAGGGCATGATAACGGGAATAATCGGGCATACGGGGAGCGGAAAGAGCACCATAGCCCAGATGATAAACGGACTTCTGCGCCCGAGTGCCGGCAATGTGATTGTCGGCGGCAGGGATATCTGGGAAAAGCCAAAGGAGATAAGAAATGTACGCTTTGAGGCGGGGCTTGTATTCCAGTATCCGGAATATCAGCTTTTTGAGGAAACGGTGAAGAAGGATATCGCCTTCGGTCCCTCCAATATGGGACTTTCCGCCGAGGAAACAGAGACGAGAGTCTATGAGGCGATGGATTTTGTAGGGCTGGACAGGAGTTTCGCGGAGAAATCACCATTTGACCTCTCGGGCGGGCAGAAGAGAAGAGTTGCCATAGCGGGAATAATCGCCATGCGCCCGAGAATACTTATTCTCGATGAGCCTGCGGCGGGACTCGACCCGCGCGGCAGAGACGAAATTCTCTCCCGCATATGCGAATACAGAAGCAAATACGGCGCTTCTGTTGTGATGATAAGTCACAGCATGGAGGACATGGCACGCTACTGCGACAGAATTCTTGTCATGAACGGCGGAAAGGTATTTATGTGCGGCACCTGCGAGGAGATTTTCTCCGAGGCGGAGCGTCTCGAGAGCGTCGGACTGGCTGTACCGCAGATTACAAAGCTCATGCTCGAGCTGAAAAGACGCGGTTTTGATGTGAATACCGCCGTTTATACCGTTGACAGTGCCGAGGCGGAGGTAAGGCGCCTTCTTACCGGAGGTGCAAAATGATAAGAGATATAACCATAGGGCAGTTTTTCCCCGGAGAGTCATTGCTTCACCGCGCCGATCCGCGAATGAAGATAATCCTCTCTATACTCTATATCGTGGTCATATTCATGACAAACAGCCTCTCGGGATATATTTTTCTCGTGCTTTTCACAGCGGCGCTGGCAATTATCTCGCGTATATCATTTACCGTGCTCCTGAAGGCTGTGAAGCCGCTTTGGTTTATTATACTTTTTACTGCGGTAATAAATATTTTCTGGAATAAGGACGGCACCCTGCTTGTTTCCTTCTGGAAGATAGAGATATATTCCGCGGGGCTCTGGAATGCGCTTTTTATGATGCTGCGAATAGTATCGCTCCTCATCGGAACGAGCGTGATACTGACATACACGACATCACCGATAGCATTGACCGATGCCATAGAGCGCCTGCTTTCGCCGCTCAAGGTGATAAAGGTGCCTGTGCATGAATTTGCAATGATGATGAGCATAGCTCTGCGATTTATCCCGACACTCATGGAGGAGACGGACAAGATAATGAGCGCGCAGAAGGCACGCGGCGCAGACTTCACAAACGGAAGCCTCAAGCAGAGGGCAAAGGCTCTCATTCCCGTGCTCATTCCGCTTTTCGTTTCGGCTTTCCGCCGTGCGGATGAGCTTGCCGTGGCTATGGAATGCCGATGCTACAGAGGAGGAGAGGGACGCACGAGAATGACGACTCTCCATCTGCATTTCCGCGATTTTGCGTTGCTTTTTGCCGTCATTGCGGCAGGGGCGGCGGTCACATTGCTCGGCAGATTCATACCGATATATAAAATTTAGGTGAAAAGATGAAATTTCTTTTGAAGCTATCATATCTCGGCGGCGATTTCTGCGGCTTTCAGGTGCAGAAAAACGGCAGGACGGTGCAGGGTGAGCTCGGCACTGCGGCAGAAAAGATATTTTCCCGCAGATGTGATATTTCAGGCTGCAGCAGGACAGACAGCGGGGTCCATGCGCTCGAATATTACGCCACGGTTTCGGCGGAGGGGGATACGGCAATTTCTCCCGAGCGAATGCCGCGCGCGATAAATACCTATCTGCCGCCGGATATATCCGTTTCGTCGGCATGGGCTGTGCCGGAGAATTTCTCCGTGCGCCGCGCCGTCTCGGGAAAGGAATATATGTATCTCATACTGAATTCCGAGAGCAGAAATCCCTTTTATGAGGGGCGCGCGCTTTTCTATCCCGGCAGGCTTGACCTTGATCGCATGGAGGAAGCCTGCGGGAAGATAATCGGAAAGCATGATTTTTCCGCCTTCATGGCGAGCGGGAGCGATATCGCCGATACCGTGCGCACCGTCACCGATTGCAGAACAGAGCATGACGGTGACTTTATCCGCATATATGTCAGTGCCGACGGCTTTCTCTATAATATGGTGCGCATAATAGCAGGCACACTGCTCGAGGTTTCCGAGGGCAGAATGAGCGCGGATGATGTCGCCGCGGCTGTCTCGGGCGGCGGCAGGGAATGTGCAGGCCGCACGGCACCTGCCTGCGGACTTTATCTCAATAAGGTTTTTATAGATTTTTGATTTAGTTGATTTATTGGAGCGGGAAATGAACGAAAATGATGAAAAAATCATAGGCGCAAAAGAGGGCGACAAAATAAAAGCCGAGAGCGAAAGCTGCAGGCGCTTTCTTGCCGTCGCCGAAAAATACATGATGCTTCGCATATGCGCACTCGTATCGCTTGTGGCGTTTGTTTTCGGCGTGCTTATCTTCGGACATTCCTCGCTGAAATCCGAAAACTTCAAGTATCTCGTGAAATATATCGACAAGAGCCCCGTACTTTATTCCTCCTTCTATGAGGGAATAGAATATGCGGGCGGCGAAAATGCAAAATTCGGCTTATACAAGGGAGATGTATGCGTTTTTGATGAGGGACTTCTCTCGCTCTACGGCATCTCAGGCAAAAATACGCTCCGCAGTGAAACCGGAATAGGAAACGCCGCTGTTGCCATAGGAAAGGAACATCTTTGCGTATACGGCGGAAGCAGCAATGAACTGCGCATATACAATTCATTCTCGATGGTGCACAGTGAAAAATTTGATTATCCTGTTCTGCTCGTCTCTCCTGCGGATGATGGCGGCTATGCCGTTGCTACCTCCGAGAGGGGATACAGAAGCGTCGTTTACGTTTACAATAAGGCTTTCATCCATAAATATACATGGAAAAGCGCCGACAGATATATTTTCGATATGGACATAAGCGCATCTGGCAGATATCTCGCTGTTATTTCCATGGGAGTTAAAAACGGCAGTCCTTTCGCCGAGGCTTCATATATAGATACGGAAAAGGGAAGTGTTATCTTCACGAGAGAGACAGAGGGAGATATTCCCGTCGGCGTGAATATAACCGAAAAGGGCGGTGTATGCTTTGTTTTTGAGCGCAGTGCCCTGTACTGTGACAAAAAGGGCAATGTGAAAAAAGAAGAGCGCATCACGGGAAGCGTCTATTCCGTTGCCGACGGAAGCAAATATACTGCTGTCATATCGCGAAATGAGGGAAGCATAAAAAGTGAAGTTTTTCTTCCCGAAAGCGGAATAAAAATAAGCGCAGGCGGCAAAATAAATTCGGTAAAATTTTACGGAGATAGAATTTATTTGCTTCTGGGCGACAGAGTGGAAATATACGAAGAGGGCACTCTCATAAAGAGCGCGGAAATTTCCTCCGGTGCCCGCGATATACTGATAATGAATGACGGCGCGGTGATAGTATGCTTCGGCTCCTACACGACGCTTATTTCAGATATAACATAAAATTTACAAAATATACTATATTTACATATAAAAGCAGATTATAATAATTCTGCGGTATATGAGGAAGGGGCAATGCAGAATGTCCGCAGTATTTGATATCATACTGATAATGATAGTGGCGGTATTTATCATAATAGGTGCGAAAAAGGGATTTGTACGCTCTGTTTCGGGATTTCTGATATATATATTCGCTTTCAATATAGCAAATGCCTTCTACATTTTCCTTGCGAAATATACGGATAAGATAGCTTTCATCGCTGAGCTGAAAGCGGGCGTCGGCGAGGAAGAGATAAAGTTTATCACCGAGGGTGCCTCGGGCTTTATCGACAGGCTCTCGAATATAGGAAACTATATACTCTCCGGCTCCATGGAAAAATTTCAGTCGGCGCAGGGACTGCTCAATTTCATCATAGGCGATGCGCTCTCGTGTCTCATCTCGTTCATTGCCGTATTTATCGCGGCGCTTCTCGTGCTGAAGCTTCTTGCCTATCTGCTCAATTCACTCGTTACGCATACATTGCTCCTGCGTCAGATAAACGGCGCGCTCGGCGGCGTTTTCGGTGCGCTTTGCGGCTTATTCTGGGCATGGGTCTTTGCAAAGCTTTTTGTTTCCTTTGTATTTCCGATACTGAACAGCAAGCTGCCTGAGGTATTTGTTTCGGAGATGGTGGAATCAACTGTGGTGAAGCTATGCCTCAAGATAAATCCGCTCGCCTTCCTGATGTATGCGGCAAACTGGTTTGCGGGACTTTTCAGATGATAAAATAACTTAGCCGCTTCGGCAGGGCGGCAAAAATAAACTGCCGAGAAAGAGATTTTTATATGGCTATGCAACTTTGTTCACGCTGTCACAAGAGGGCGGCGGTCGTCTTTATAACAAAATTCGAAAACGGGAAATCCGTTCAGGAGGGGCTTTGTCTGCGCTGTGCCAAAGAACTCGGCATAACTCAGGTGGACAATGTACTCCAGAATATGGGTATCAGCGACGAAGATATAGATAATATGGAAAATGAAATGAACGCGCTCATCTCGGGCGGCGATGGCGGGGAAGTTCCCGACGGCGCCGAAGAAACCGAGAGCAGAGCGCCTGCGATAGATTTCGCCAAGCTTTTCGGCGGTATTCCGCCGTTCGGAGCAGGGGCTCAGCAAGGCGCACAGAGCACGGCGGGCGGCGCAAAGAATGCCGAGAACGGCAAAAAGGAGCCGAAGAAGCCCGCACGAAAATTTCTTTCGCTTTACTGCAAGGATCTGACGGCGAGCGCTCGCGAGGGTAAGCTTGATGCCGTGATAGGCAGAGAGCGCGAGACGGAGCGCATGATGCAGATTCTCACGCGCCGCCAGAAGAACAACCCTTGTCTCATAGGTGAGCCGGGCGTCGGAAAGACGGCAATAGCCGAGGCACTGGCGCAGAAAATAGCCGGCGGCGAGGTACCCTACAAGCTCCGTGATAAGGAGGTTTTCCTCGTGGACCTCACTGCACTTGTGGCGGGAACGCAGTTTCGCGGTCAGTTTGAATCGCGCATGAAGGGGCTTGTCGATGAGGTAAAGGCGCTGGGCAATATAATTCTTGTCATAGACGAGGTGCACAGCATCGTCGGCGTCGGCGATTCCGAGGGAAGCATGAATGCGGCAAATATCCTTAAACCATCGCTTTCGCGCGGAGAAATTCAGATAATCGGCGCGACAACGCTGACGGAATACCGCAAGTATATAGAAAAGGATGCGGCACTCGAGCGCAGATTTCAGCCGATAATAGTGGAGGAGCCCTCAATAGAGGAGACAAAGAAAATCCTCGTGGGGATAAAGAATTATTACGAGACGTATCACAAGATAAGGATTCCCGACGGCGTGATAAGCGCCGCCGTAGAACTTTCCGAGAGATATATAACAGACAGATTTCTGCCGGATAAGGCGATAGATCTGCTCGACGAGGCGGCGGCATATGTTGCGATGAATTCGCCTGTGGTTGAGCGCGTCGCCGAGGTGGAAAAACAGCTTGCCGAATATAAAAAACAGGCTGTAGAGCTCGAAGAGAGTGCGACGGGCGACGGAACGGAAAAGAACGATTCCGAGCGCGAGCAGACATATGCTAAGCTTGCCGAGGTCAAGGCGGGACAGCTTCGCAGCGAAGAGGAATACGCAAGACTTCGCGATGAGCTTGCCTCTGTCGAACTGACGACGGAAAGCCTTGCCCGTGTGATAGAAATATGGACAGGTGTCCCTGCCGGCTCAATAACGGCAAACGAATATGAGCGCCTGAACGGTCTCTCTGCGAGACTCAAAGCCCGCATAAAGGGGCAGGACGCGGCTGTGGACGCCGTGGTACGCGCGATAAAGCGCAACCGCGCCGGCGTTTCCTACAAGCGCAAACCCGTTTCGTTCATCTTTGCGGGACCGACGGGCGTCGGCAAGACAGAACTTGTAAAGGTGCTTGCCGCCGACCTCTTCAATACGCCCGACAGTCTCATACGCATGGATATGTCGGAATTTATGGAGAAGCATTCCGTTTCTCGTCTTGTGGGCTCGCCTCCCGGATATGTCGGATATGACGATGCGGGTCAGCTCACGGAAAAAATCCGCCGCAAGCCCTACAGTGTTGTGCTTTTCGATGAAATAGAAAAGGCGCATCCAGATGTGCTCAATATTCTGCTCCAGATTCTCGATGACGGTAAGGTCACCGATTCACACGGCAAGGAGGTCAAATTCGACAACTGCGTTATCGTGATGACGACAAACGCAGGCTCTTCCGGCGGCATGAATACGGCGGGCTTCGGCATGAAGAGCGAGCAGATAGCCGAGGCAAAGACGGAAAAGGCTCTCGCCGAATTTCTGCGCCCCGAATTTATAAACAGGGTGGACGAAATAATCACATTCCGTCCGCTGGACAAGAGCGATTTTGAGCATATCGCCGCGATAATGCTCGGTGATACGAAAAAGGCACTCTCCGAGCGCGGCATAGACCTCATGTGGACGCCCGCCGTGGAGAAATATATAGCTGAAAAATCCTTCTCCGAAAAGTACGGTGCACGCAATATGCGTCGTTTCATCAGCCGTGAGATAGAGGATGCGGCGGCAGAGAAAATCATATCAGAATATGACAAGCATATTTCGCTTATCACGATAGATTCCGACGGCGAAAAGCTTGATATAGAGACAAGATGAAAGTGCTCCCTCCAAGGGAATACATAAAAAGCGCAGGAGCGTGAACTCCTGCGCTTTTTATGCTTTACAAAAACGGGTTCTATAATAAAAGTTGGGGTAACCCGAGGGTACTGTCAATAGTTTTTCGCAAAAACGTCTCTGCAAAAATGATTTTCGCTCTGTAGCTTATTTTCCGAGAACAGAATCATATCCTACAAGGAATCTTCTCAGGAGCATGAGATCAAGCGTATTGACCTTGCCGTCTCCGTTGAAGTCGGCAACGGCGATGTCTATTTTGTCACTGTATCTCGCAAGATATCTGCGAAGTATCGTCAGGTCGATTGCATTTACCTTGCCGTCATAGTTGAGATCGCCATACATAAAGTTTGCTACTTTGCCGCAGGCAGAGCATACTTTTGTGCGCTTGCCTTCGGCATTGGTTTTCCATTCGCCGAAGCTGTGTTCTGCAAAATCGCCGTACTTTTCACCGCAGATGGTGCAGATTGCTTTCTCCGAGCATGTGGCTGTGCCGCCCTCGTGGTCGGAAAGTTTTCTTCCGCAAGTGTCACAAATGTGCTTGTTCTTGGTGTTGGTGTGAGTTTTAATATTCTGCTTATCGCCGCAAATCGTGCACTCATCCCAATGACTATTCTCATCGTACTTCTGCTCATAGTTGTGGGTTATGCTTCTTGTATAGCCACAAGTATCGCAGGTTGTGTCGCATGAGTTGTCGAAGATGTGAGCTATTATGTCTTTCTTATCATGGCATACAGAGCACTCATCCCAATGGCTATTCTCATCGTGTTTCTGCTCGTAGCTGTGGGTTATCGCTCTTGTATAGCCACAAGCGTCGCAGGTTGTATCGCAGGCATTGTCAAAGATGTGAGCTGTTATGTCTTTCCTTTCGTGACATATTGAACACTCGTTCCAATGACTATTCTCATCGTACTTCTGCTCATAGTTGTGGGTTATGCTTCTTGTATAGCCACAAGTATCGCAGGTCGTATCACATGAGCTGTCGAAGATGTGGGCACCGTAGCCTACTTGGCTATGGCATTCTGGGCATTCAAGCCAATGGCTATTCTCATCGTGCTTCTGCTCGTAGTTATGTGCTGACGAATCAATCGGTATTTCGCGTGTATCCTCGTATTGGCATCGTGAGCAAATTCTATGCTCAATGCCTTTTGTAATGCAGGTTGCAGGAGTCACTACCGTCCACTCGCCATATTCATGCTCACCCGCCATCGGCAGAATACATCCTATCATATTCAGCGAAATCGGCGATGTAAGCGAATCTGACAATCCGCTTGCGCTTATGCCGAAATCCACACTCGGGATACCGCATGTCTTTTCCACATCAAACACCAGACACAAAACATCCACTGCATCTGTAATGTCCGTCAGAGAAATGATGGAAAATTTCAGTATGCCGCTTTCAGTTTTTTGCGTGTTTACATTAAAATATGTAGGCTCAAACAGCTTCTGATATGAAGCAAGCTTCAGATAAGAAGCATCCCAACTCAGCGTAAAATCTCCCGCTCCGAGTCGCGTATTTTCCGATAGCTTGACATATATTTTCACCTGATTATTTTCGGCATCAAACGCTGATATGAGACTCATCTTTGCCAATGTATAATCATATGCGGAATTATATGTCAGATTTACATCCGTGGAAAAACCGCCCGAGCGGATATGCGACAAATCGAGGTCATACAAATCCGCCGCCTTGAATTTTATCTGAGATGTTTGTGTAACATTACCTATCGTTTTAAAGCGAACTCTGAGAATATCCGTATTTTGCGCATATTCCGTCCCCAAAAACGAAAGGTAGACTGTTCCACTTTGTTTTGTATTTATATCGACTATCTTTCCATTAAGGAAGCCGCCGTTTTCCATAGAAACAAATTCAAACAGATTTTTATCATATTGAATTTCGATAGCACCGGAAGCAACCTGTGTCGTATCAAAACTGTAAGAAAGCTCAAACTCCATTTCTTTTTGCGAGGAGACATTTCCTGTTCCGTAGATATAGCAGCTTTTTTCCTGCTTTGCCGCGGAAACGGAATATCCGAATCGTGAGCCTTTTACATCCGTGCTTTCAAAAGAGAAATCATACGCTTCATTTACCGTCAAATCAAACATATGCCGCCCGATGGGAGCATCGTCTTTGACAGTATAATAGAAAGTGAAAAGACAGGTCTTGTCGGTTCCGCCGTTTCCGTCAAAGAGATACGAATATGACAGTTCGTCTTTTCCGAGTGAGTTGTCATACATCGTGCAGGAAACCTGATTATATGTACCTGTTATTTCAATCACGCTCGGGTCATAATGTAACGACACATTCAAGGCTGCTACATTTTCGAGCGTTTCAATGTAGACATACCCATAATAGGTATTGCTGCGGCAAATGCTTTCATCTCCTGACATCGTTATGATATTATCCGACTTCGCCGACAGCGGCGCGAGCGAGAGAAGAAAAGCACTTGCCAGAAGCAAAACTATTATGAGAGAAAATATCTTTTTTCTCATAAAGCCCACCTATTATTCCATTACCAGAGTCAGAACATTTCCGTTTATATACTGAAGTATTCTCAGCGCCTCCATGCTTGACAGAATGCCGTCTTTATTGAGGTCTGCACGCTTAAATTGGTCGTCTGTCATGATAAGATCGCCGTTTACCGCCTGTATTATCATCAGTGCGTCTTTTGTTGTTATTACACCGTCGCCATCCACATCGCCGATGGTCGCGATAGCCGATGCGTCTTTTATCACAACGGTATAAGGCTCCGTCTCCGTGCCCTTGCTTAAGATGCTCACGCCGTCGCTTACCGTGATATAATATTCAAGCCCGAGAAGCGAAAGCTCGTTTCCGAATACAGTCGTGCTGTATCTGTCGTTTTGCTTGGACATGGTGAGCGTTTTCCATGCGGTTTCGCCGACTGTGCGATAATAGAGCTTTACTTCCTTTACTCCGATATTATCGCTGGCAATACAGGAAATAACGAGATTATTATTGAGATAGCCCTGATTTACAGGCGTATGATAAGCGCTCGGCGCGATGGTATCCTTTGTCGTGCAGGATATCTTGCCCGCAGGGGATGATTCGCTCATATCCGAGAGAACAACGGTAAATGTATACCAATATGTCTTGCCGGGCTCGGCATTATCATCGATAAATGTGTTTTCGTTTGAAGGAATAACATAAGGATTGAGCTTGACATAGTTGCCGTCCTTTGCATCGGAGCGGTATATATTGTAGCCCATGAGCGTATCGTAATCATCCTGAACCCATCTGAGCTCGACGCCGTTATTAAGTGCGGTGCCCTGAAGTGTCATGGACTGCGCGCTCGTATTGTCTATCTTAAAGGAGAACATAGCGGCATTATTGACAAGGGTCTTGAAAGAATCCGCAGCGGAAGCGCCACCCTCTGCTCTGAACCATTGATAGCCGGATTCTATATATGCTTTTACGCTGAATTCTCCCTCCCATGTTGTAGGGCTGGTGAAGCCGCCGGTTATCTTATAGTCGCTGTATGGCTCGCGGCTTCCGTAGAAGAGCGAAACATCTGTATTCATATCGAGTGCTGTGCTGAGCGTCATCTTAACCTTATATGTAGCTCCCGTCGTCACTGTAGAGACCTTGTTGCCGCTCTCATCAAAAATGCTGATATCGTTTATATATGGCCAAATCACGGAGTCATCGTGGTTTGCATAGTCAGCGACATCGATGATGGGATTGCCATCGCTGCCAAAATAGTTGTTTATGAGAGAAGAAGCATACTGACCGAGAATACCCTTGAAGATGTTGCCTTGATTGACACTGCAATTTTCCGTGTAAATATTGATAGTGGGGATATCGCCAAGAGAAGCGCATGGAAAATCCAAAATGAATGTATTGTTTGAAAAATTCTCCATGCCATTGCCCAAGTCAAGGTAACAGTCTTGTGCTGCTGTTTGATCTCGGTTTTTTGTAAATACAAATGTATTATTTCTACAATTTCCAAACTCCTCGCAAAGTGCAGTTTGACCTACAAAACTATCTCCGATTTTGATATAATTATTTTCAAAGTCATGGCGCACGCTAAAATTAACAAAATAATTCCTAGACAAATCTACAATTGAATTATTTACTGATGATGCATATACCCATACTCTATTACCGTCTTCTATACCATTTTCAATCCACCTTAAACAAGTATCATAGTCTTTATCATACACAATATTGCAATAGTCAAATTTTGACTTGGAAAGGTTTCCACTTCCATTGTTAAACTGCGAACAAAAATTATATACATTGGCATATTTAAAGTTCACTTCTCCTGAGCCGCTGAAGAAAGCACCGAAGCCATAAAAATCCTCTGATGGGCCTACAGTAATCATGTTTTCCTTTGTCCCATGGAAATTCAATGTGCCATGTACTATCATCATCGGAGAATTTTTCATATTCGACATAACGCCGTCTGCCGCTGTATCGTAGAAGGTCACCTTGCATCCCTGCTCAAAAGTAACCGTTACGCCCTTCGGGATGGTTACATTTGCTCCGACTATGTAGTCTCTGTCCGCAGTGTATACTGTATCTTCTGCTATAACCTCGGGAAGCCTGTAGCCCCTATAGTTTGTCAGGGTCATGGAAACATCTTTTGTATAAACCGTTTCGTCTGCCGGGTCAAGTCCGTTTTTATGTGATATGGTCAGATTTATCAACAGATAGTATGATGTGGGGCAATCCGGAGATATCCGTATCTTAAAAACATTATTGGCGTTTATCGGCTTGCCGTCCTCATCATATATAAGCCCGCTGTCCTGCCTCGAAAATGTTCCTATATTGTCAAAATCTATGTCGTTATTTAAAAATTCTATATACGGGTCTATCAAGTTCGGGTCTCCGTTGACATAGCTTGAAGCATGTATCTTTATGTCACTCGCAAGCCCGCCCCAGTTATTCAGCTCGAAAGCGAGATTAAAGGTTTCACCCGAGTTTACGACATTATCGCCGTTGTTAGCCTCGGAAATCGTTTCATCATCAAAAACATAATAATTTGTGACAGAGCGGATATTCGGCAAAGGTACATTGGTCAAGCCGTCATTTGCATTGATCACGCAGTGATAAAGCCCCTCTGCTGCAGTATAGTTTACAAGCTGAGAGAATATGAATTTTGTGGAGTAGACCTCACGGTCCATAAATTTTGAGCGCAAAAGAGCGGCGATTCCCGCCACGGCAGGAGAAGCCATGGATGTTCCCGACATCTGAACATATTTATTATTCGGAAAAAGAGAGTATATCTGCTCGCCGCAGGCGTATACTTCATATTCAATATTATTATAGGGATAGTGGTCAAAATTTGAGAAAGAAGACATAAATGTACCGCTGTTATTTACGCTCATTACGCCGACAACATACGGAAGTGCAGCAGGATAGAATATTTCGAGAAACGGAAAATGATCGGGACATGCCTTATTATTGCACAGACCGTCATTTCCCGCCGCCGCTACAAGAACGCAGGTATTATAGGCGTTTTCCAGTGCGTCCTCCACAGCGAGCGATATCTCATATCCGCCGAATGACATGTTTATTACAGAGGCACCGTTTGCCGCCGCATACTGTATCGCCTCGGCGATATCGGAGTTGTTGAAAGCGCCGCTGTGCTGACCTGCCTTCAGGCACATCACCTTGCAGTTGAAAGCGACGCCTGTCATGCCGTAGTCGTTATTCTCCGCGGCGATTATTCCGGCAACATGGGTTCCGTGGCCGTTGTCATCCATCGGGTCGTTGTTGTCTCCGACGAAGTTCCAGCCGTAGTAGTCATCTATGTAGCCGTTACCGTCGTCATCAATTCCGTTGCCGGGGATTTCGCCTGTGTTTATCCATATATTGTTTCTTATATCTATATGATTATAGTCCACGCCCGTGTCTATGACTGCGACTATGACATCGCTCGAGCCGCCGACAGTATAGCCGTTTTTCTTCTGATATTTCCATGCGTCATAAACGCCCATGGTCTTATATGATACAAACTGCCTGTAGTTTATCGGAATCAGCGAACCTTCGATATCGATATTCTGGATTTCGCCCTGTGTTTTCATTATATAGTCATAGTCCACGCGGTCGAAAACATCGAGTTCACGCAGGAGCTTCACCGACTGTGTCGTATCGGCATCATCGGCAAGGCTGACTTTATACCAGAGGCTGTCGCGATAAAGCGGTCTCACATCCGTATATGCCAGCTCTCCGAGCATTTCTTCGCGGAAGTCCTCGGATTTCACGAGAATAACGCCCTCGTTGAAATCTCCTCTCGGTTCGGCACTCTGATATTTTTCATCCGAGTCCGTTTTTGTCAGAGTTTCCGCTCCTGCGGTCGTCGCGCTGCCGGAAGCACCGCCGACAGAAACGACACCGCAACCGACAAAGCTCATGGCAAGCACAAGCATCGCCATGATAAATGATAAAATTTTCATTTGCTTTTGTTTGAACATAGTTCTCATATAGCTCTCCTTTTGAAATTATATTGTATGTATATATTGTACAACCATTATTTAGAAAAGTCAACTATACTATTTGGCTACAAATTCTCCAATTTGGCTACTTTTTCGGTATTTTTCAGAAAAATCGTGAAGAATCCGTGGAAAATAAACATTTGGTTTCATATAAAATGAGAAAAAAGAAAGAAGCACCCCGCAAGATGCTTCTTTTCGCGCAAATATTATGTTTACTGTGCCTTCTTCTTATATCCGCATTTCAGGAAGCAATTTTCGGCTGCCGTATTGTCTTTATCCGCAGAAGCTGCGATAAAATCAAAGCCGTTTTCTTTTGCAAACCTCTCCGCAAAATGCAAAGCGAAAGTTCCCGCGCCGCATCGCTGAAGCTCTTTTTTTACAAAAAGCATGGATATGTGTGCTTTCCTTTCGCCCGACGCTCCGCTAAGGCACATATAGCAGGCAGGCACGGCTCCTTTGCATATCAGAAAATGCTTTTCGTCGGGATTATCGGCGGAAAGTAATTCTTTCCATTCGTTTAAGCTGATATTTTCGGTTTTCCGCTCGCTTTTGTTCTGAACAAACATTATCATTACAAAATATGCTTCATTTACCGTCGCGGGAATCACACAAAAGCAACTCGGAATTTTGATTTCATGCATTATTTGCCCGTCATTACATAAGAAGTTGAATGTTTTAAAAGGCTTCTCCTCAAATCCGATTGATTTCTGTAAATTTCGGCTCGGCATATTGTTCGGGTCGACATAGCAACGAAGAACAGCCGCTCCGATTTCGGAAAGACGGCTTATCGCTGTTTCTACCATCTGCCGTGCTATGCCCATTCTTCTGTACTCCGGCGTTACAAAAAGATCGCCGTAATACCAGAGCGAAAAATCGGTTTCGTTGCGGATGCAGTGCATCCTGCCTACTACTTCTCCTTTCGCTGTCATTGCGATTACCTCAAAGCAATCGTTTTCGTCTGTAAGTTCATCGAAAACAGCATTACGCACGCAGTTTACATAACGGTCGGCATCTCCACAACCACTACTGCATTAACAGCGTCAGCTTTGTGAACGGCAAGAAGTTTGAAAACAAGATCGCCGAGCATATGCGAATGCGTGAGGTGTCGGATGAGATTTGCAAGAAACACCGTCTATCCGTTCTTCGCGGCTCAAACTTCTATTCCAAACAAAGCAAACGGGGGTATTGGAAGAACAAATCGGCAAGTGAGATTGAGAAGGAGATCATACGGCAGGATATTTGGGAAGCGGCGTATCATGCAAAAGAGCCGAATGAGTTTTATCGTCATCTTCGCTCTCTCGGATATTATATCAATCGCAATCACAAGTATGAGCATATCTCGGTCACACCACCCGGCTGGAACAGAACGGTGAGAATCGACACGCTTATTCCGGAGCTTGATAACAACAGCTTACTGAATTTGTTTTGGGAGAATTATGAGCAATACTATGAGCCGATTTATGTGAGGTTTGATTTTTGTCCGTTAAATAAATATGAGAACACTATTTGGCGATACAAACACCGCCACGACAATATTCAAGAGTTTGTAGATGCCATCTTTGGTATTATCCGTCTTGCCCTCGGGCTTGACGATTGCCGCAACAAAGAGCCACGCGCAGTTCTGCTCTCACATGACTTCCGCAAGGAGTATGCGGCACTCAAAGAACATCAAAATATCATTCGCTTTGTAAGCAAGCACAATATCAAAACGCCGCAGGATATCCGTGATGTGTCGGTAGAATGTCAAACCAAAATGGATGACCTCAAGGAAACGAGAGCTATCCTTTACAACCGCATCCGCAGACCAAAGCCGACGGATACAGTCGAAGAACTTAAGGCGGCGAGGGATAGCCTAACTCATGACATTGCAGAGGTGCGAGAACAGCTCAAGACGGCGAACAAGCTCACGGAACTACTCACACGTATGGAAAAAGAAATCGATGAAGAGCTGGCGTTAGAACGAAGCAACGCCCCGCTTCCCGAACCGGTAACTGCCGATGAGGCATCGAGATATATCAATAGTGAGGACTATGATCCGGCACAGCACAGAGTTCCAAGTGAAAAACAGCCAAGCGAGCGTAGGCGAAGTGAGTGGGAACGGTGAATCTAATAACCTATCAAAGTGAGTGGTAGCAAAACGATGTCAATACCTCCTTTAGAGAGGTTAAAATGTGAGAGTTTTAGTAAATCCGCAAAATGCGGATTCACTAAAACGTCCATTAAAATCGGACTATGTCTTTGCAATGAGGACTTACCATTTTGAAATCATAGAATACTCCAAAGCCCGTTTTTTGTGACTTTGAGGTAGCGCATAAAAATGATGCGTTATCATAATACAACAGAAAGGATATGACATGAAAAACACCTATTTCCGAGTACACAACCACATTTTCTCGCACGATCTCACTCCTCGCGACATCGCCGTCTATCTCCCGACTCGGCAGAGACTATCTTCAAGTCGGCTATTACACCGACACATTCTTTCCCGATCACAATATCCGCTTTATCGCCATAAACGATTGCGTTGATAGTGACGACGGAGAGAATGAACTTGCACCGTTTCGGAATGTCATGAACGAAATGTATGCGAGAGACATCAGCCGCAAGGTGCGTTCTTCTCACAGACTTCGTGGAAATGCCGGTGAACCACTTTCTCAACCTCCATATGGGTATATGAAAAGCCCGGAGAACAAGAAGCAATGGATCATCGATCCCGAAGCGGCACAGATCGTCAAGGAGGTATTCGCCATGTGTATCGAAGGCAAGGGCAACGAAACGATTGCGAGGATATTGCAGGAGCGACAAGTGCTTGTGCCCATGGCGTATTGGCAATCCAAAGGTCTTGACCGAGGTGGTAAGAAAACGCAAGCGAATCCGTACAAGTGGTGCAAGACTACCATTGCAAAGATACTCGCTCAGCAAGAGTATTGCGGCGATATCATCAACTTTAAGACCTACTCAAAGTCATTCAAGAACAAAGCCCGTATTTCCAATAGCAAAGAGAATTGGGCACTCTTCAAGGACAGACACGAGCCGATCATTGACCGAGAGACCTTTGAGCAAGTACAGAAGCTGACAGGCAAGACTAAGCGGCGAGCACCAAAGAACAGCAACAAGAAGAGTATGTTCTGCGATCTTGTTTACTGTGCCGATTGCGGCAGTAAGCTGTGGTATCATACCAACACAAAGAACGACAGCATCCAATATTTTAGCTGTTCCAACTACAAGACGGATACCCGTGGCACCTGTGAAACCCGACATTATGTAAGGGAGGATGCCATTGCACAGGTGGTGATGATGGAGCTTCAGTATATGGCAACGCTTCTTGACGAGCATGAGGATGAGTTTGCCGAGGCACTTGAAAAGAAAGCTAATGCCGATTCTATCAAGGAAAAACAGCTTATCGAAGCAGAACTGCAAAAGGCAATTGTCAGAAATGAGCGTGTGGCAAGTCTTTATGAGAAGCTCTACGAAGACAATGCCGAGGGCAAAGTTACCGACGAGTGGTTTATGCAGTTATCCCACAAATACGAAGTCGAGCGTATGGAGCTGAAAGCAAAGATTGCCGAGGGCAAAGAGCGGTTACGACGGCTTGCCGAGAACAACCGCAACAAAGAGAGCTTTATTTCTGCCGTTCGCAAGTTTATGGAGATGAAAGAACTGACACCTGCCTTACTTCACGAACTTATAGACCGAATTGAAGTCTATGAGACAGAAGGGACCGGCAAGAACAGAACACAGCGTATAATGATTTACTACCGCTTTGTGGGCTATATCGAAATCTCCGGCGGTGACAGAAAACATAATCACACTGCTGAAACCCGAAAGGGTGTTGCTGTTCAATATTTAACGGCATAACCACTAAAACACAACAAACCAAAAAGGAGCAGACGAACCTGCTCCGATACATACCGAGGAACGAAAATAACGACTTTGTCATAAAAAAATCGAGTGTTCATAACTCAAATCCGTTATGAACACTCGATATGGTGCGGGCGACAGGACTTGAACCTGCACGTCGTGGACATCGGTTCCTAAGACCGACGCGTCTGCCATTCCGCCACGCCCGCATGGATATTAAGTATAGCATAAAAAAGCCGCGTTGTCAATCATATTACCGCCAAAAAAAGCCTTCTTGCAGGTTTTTTATTTATCGCGGCATACTTCGGCGCTGTTTTTCCGAGTATTTTCCGGACGTAAAAACAAATACAGGATTTTTTACAAAAAAACGTCCGAAAATCAGTACAAAATTGCCGAAAACCCTTGACAGCGCCGATTTATTATGATAGAATAGATTGCCGCATAAAGTTAAGGCTCATAAAATGTGCTTTTGCACTGCCTTATTTAGCGAGTCATAAATGAAAGTGAGGTGCTTTTCGTGTTTGCAATAATCAAAACAGGCGGAAAGCAGTACAAGGTTTCCGAGGGCGATATCATCTTCATTGAGAAGCTTGATGCAGCTGAGGAAGAAACAGTTAAGTTCGACGAGGTTTGCGCAGTTTGCGGCGACAGCTTCGTTGCGGGCAAGCCCACTGTTGAAGGTGCTTATGTAACTGCAAAGGTTCTGGGTAACGGCAAGTCCAAAAAGATTTATATTATGAAATATAAATCCAAAAAGAACGAGAAGAAGAAAATCGGTCACAGACAGCCCTATACCAAGGTACAGATTGAAAAAATCTACGGCTGATAGGCTATGGTAAAAGTAGTTTTTTACAAAAGCGGGAATAATTATTACGGCTTCCGCGAATATGGTCATGCAGGCTTCGATGAAGCGGGCAAGGATATAGTCTGCGCGGCGCTCTCCGCGATGACGATGCTCATCATCAATACCATCGAGGTGGTATGGGGTGCAAATGTCGATTTTGAAATGGATGAGAAAACAGCCGATATTTCCGTAAAGGTTAAATCCGCTCTTCCTGCCTATGAGGAAGACGAAGCTAAGCAGTATGCGGTTCAGGGGCTTATTTATAGCTACTATCTGCAGCTAAGTGAAATGCTCGAGGATTACTACGATTACCTTGATGTCGACTGCATAGAGCAGGACATCGAAAAAGATTAAGTTACAAAAAAGAATCTAAAACGGGAGGTAAATCTAAATGTTGAAGCTCAGTCTGCAATTTTTTGCACATAAAAAAGGCGTTGGTTCTACCAAGAACGGCAGAGACAGCCGTGCGCAGAGACTCGGCGTCAAGAAGTCTGATGGTCAGAGCGTTCTCGCAGGCAACATTATCGTTCGCCAGAGAGGTACAAATGTTCATCCCGGCGCAGGTGTAGGTATCGGCAGCGACGATACACTCTTTGCACTTGTAAACGGAACTGTCAAGTTTGAACGCAAGGCAGAAGGCAAGAAATTTGTCAGCGTTATCGCTGAATAATTTTCGGAAAATTTGTTTTTTCGCTATGCAGGCGCCGTGCATTTTTGCACGGCGTTTTTGTCAGTTTTTGTAAAGCATAAAAAGCGCAGGAGTTTACGCTCCTGCGCTTTTTATGGGCTCTATAATAAAAGGGTTCTTTGTCAATAGTTGGGGTAGAAAAAATCTGACGAAACCGTAATAAGCCAATTAAAAGCATAGGGAAAGCGTCACGGCAGTGACGCTTTTTTTGATGCCGATTTCCAAAACCGCAAAAATATATGAGGACGCTTTCGCGTCCTCATATATTTGAAAAAGAGATTCTATGAAAAAACGGATATTGCTTTGAGATCAGTGCTTGAGATTCTTGAGGCTTACTATATATGCTTCTATAGCGGAGGTCTGTGTTCTGGAGGTGCTTGCAAGTGCCTTGGAAAGCATATTCTTGCCGGACTGGATATAAGAATCAAGCTTGCCGGAGAGACCGTACTGACCGAATATGCCGAGGTCGAATTCTCGGGTTCCGAGAACAATTTCGAGCATTTCGCCTGCCTCATCCTCGCAGAAGCACTGCGTCTTGAAGTAGTTGATATACTGCGGATAGAGAATCATCTTAGAGTGATAACCGAATACTTCGAGGAAGTCTGCGGCTTCCTTGAGGTTCTTTGCGGCGGCTGAAACCTTGAGACCGTAAGCTACCGTGCATACATACTGATGATAGCTGTCCTGTGATTCGTCATATTTCGGGAAGGGAACGATGGAATATCTTGCATCCTCGTCTGTTACACGCTTTGCGAGAGCAAGGCATTCGGAAACGAAGAGTGCCTGACCATTTGAGAGAGCAGCCTGTGTATCTGTCTGGCTGAGAGCCGTGAAGCCTTCATTGTGCCAGAGGGATATAGCCTTGTCAATAGCGGCAGACATGTATTTTGCGTCGCTGTTTTCGGAATTTACGGAAATCGGCAGATCATTTTCATCCTTGATAACGGCACTTACGCCCATGCCTTTCCAGAGAGCCGTAGCCATGAGATAGTTTGCGATGGTAACACAACCGAAAACATCTCCGTCGGCAAAAGACATATTGGAGTCACCATTTGTGTCGCTCTTTGCGGCATCCATGAGGGTAATCATCTTGTCGATAGTCCATGTGCCTTTTCTTGCCTCATCATAGATATTGATATTTGATTTGCCGCTGGCGATAACCTTGTCATAGACATCCTTATTGAAGAAGAGTGCCCATGTGGCGTCATAATTGAGCAGATTGAAATTGCCGGAGAGAGTATAAAGTCTCTTTGTGCCGTCGATGGTCATGCCGAAACCGTCGATGAAGTTCTGATCCCACCAGCTGTGAGTGAGGTCAATATCCATGCTTGCTATGTTATAGAAGCAACGATTTGCTTTTGCATTCCATGACATGGGCATGCAGAAATCATACTGCGAGGTGCCTGTCTGAAGCTCTGCACCGCATACAGCCTCGGGCGTTGCCGAGCCTGTGCTTGTGATTTTGCAGTTGTAGAGGCTTTCGACTATTCTGTTTCTTTCGATAATCGCTTCCGTGACAATGTTGTCATTGCCCGTAGCTTCGGCTGTGATTTCGTATATATCCCAGTCCTGCTGTGTGCCCTGAGCAACAATGAAATTAAACGATCTGCCGCCGAAGTTTACATCCATGAAATCAGGATGCTTTTCTTTGCCGGAGAGTGTTGTTTCGCTGGAAGAGGCTGTCGTGCTCTCGTCGGAAGAAGCCGTAGTGCTGTCAACTGTAGCGGAAGATGATGTTGTGCCTTCGGTTGCTTTCGAAGATGACGTTGTACTTTCTGATTTGCCTGAGCTTGTTGTTGAGGCGGATTCCGTTGAGGGCGTAGTAGGTGTTTCTTTATCGCCGCAGGCGGTAAGCGCAACTATGCCGAGAACCATTGCCAGAGCAATAAGCAAGGAAATGATTTTTTTCATTTTCTTTCTCCTTGATTTATTTTTTTTGGGAATAAATATTTCCGTATATATTTTATAATTTTATATTGTTTCAGTCAATCGTTTAAAGCCAATACAGTGATAAAAGCAAAAAAATCGATATAAAAAGCAAAGTGAAAAAACGGCAGAGCATCTCTGCTTGTCAAAACCGACAAATCCAGTTGTGCACTGTGCACAATACGGGCGAAAGCCCGATTTGCGAAAAACGCGAAAGTTTAAAAAAAGGGCTTGACAAGATCCGGAGTATATATTATAAATGTTAATGAAAGCTTATGCAATTTGAAATCGGAGGATTATCATGAAAAAAACGGTATATGCGAGAGATTACGGCTTTTTGCCGTCCGCTTCGGCATATGAAAACAGGGAAGCACTTCAAAGGGCACTTGATTGCGGCGGCGAGATAACAGTCGATGTGGCAGGCATCTACGATGTCGGCGGAACGGTGCTCATCGGCAGTAATACAAGGCTTGCTTTCGCCGAAGGGACGGCTGTAAGAAGAGCAGCACTCGGCGAAGGACAACACGATGAGGGTTTCATCATGAACCGCGGTGCATATACACGCAAATATGATGAAAATATTGAAATTTCGGGTTTGCATCTCATCACAAACGGCATAGACAATATTCATGACAGCAAGATAGTCGGCATGAATGCGCATGTGGGATTTTTCTATATAAAGCACCTGAAAATAATCGATTTTGAATGCTTGGATTTGGGAAAACATAGCTATTGCATACAGATATGTACATTTGAGGATGCATATCTCGAAAATCTGAAAATAGAAGGCGGCAAGGATGCCGTTCATTTCGGCACGGGACGGGATTTTGTGATACGCAACGGCGCTTTCCGCACATATGATGACCCGATAGCACTCAATGCAAACGATTATGCTACGGCAAACCCTCATATGGGCTGGATAGAAAACGGTCTGATAGAAAATTGCTCCGACCTTGATCAACCGGAAACAACGGGCTATTTTGTCCGCATGCTCGGCGGCGCATGGTGCGACTGGAAGAGCGGCATGACCGTGCGCAATTCCGATACGGTAGTTTCATGCGGCAGGATGTACCGTGTGCTCATGCCTGCCGACGGCAAGGAATATATATCGGTAACGAAGCCGACGCATGCCGCAGGGAAAGAGACGCTCGACGGCATAGACTGGGTGATGATTCAGGATGAAAATGTCTGCTACAACTGCGGTTGCCGCAACATTCATTTTAAAAATATAAAGCTCTGCAAGCACAGACCTATAGCTTTTTCGTTCCATTTCGATAATGACAATTATTCGCATAGCTATTATCCCTATGCCGATGCGCCTGTGCAGGAGAATATCACGATAGAAAATGTCGAGATGGAAAATGATGTGGACTGGCTCATATGGTCGACAACGCCTGTGACGGGGATAAAGCTCATAAATGTCGAGCTGAAAAATGCCGCAATCCGTTTCGGCAACAGAGGAGTACCCGGAATAGTATATCCGCCTGTGGAAATATCCATGGCAGGCACACGTTTTGAGGGCAAAAGCTTCATCAGTGCAGGCGAGGGCAGGCGCGCCGAGGTTAGCATATCGGATTCACATATGCGGGAAGGCGCTGCTTTCGTAAAGAAAGGAAATGTCGAAATCATGAAGTCCGATATCGCCGTCAATGACGCAGAGTGAAGATGGTGCCGCCGGAGCATCATGATATAAAAATAAAAACTTGCGAAGTCCATGGACCTCGCAAGTTTTTTAATTCTGCTTCTGCACGCTTTTATATTCATCGTAAAATTTATAGAAAGGGCAGTGCGCCTGCGGGTTTTCACGCATACGGTACATATCGTCCTCGTCAATATCAGCCTCGCAGATATAATCTCCGATATCCTCATCCCAATCAAAAAATTCGCAGGTTTCACAGCTTTGAAGCATGCCTTTCTTTTCGGCTTTTTTCTTTTCCATTTCATCACCTTAAAGCAAAATCCCGAAAGCTTTTGCAATCGGGATTTTGAAAATATCGTAAAAACTTATCTCTTGGAGAACTGGCTTGCACGACGAGCGGCTTTGAGACCGTATTTCTTTCTTTCCTTCATTCTCGGGTCACGAGTGAGGAAGCCTGCCTTCTTGAGCGCGGGTCTGTATGTTTCGTCAGCCTGAAGAAGAGCTCTTGCAATGCCGTGACGGATAGCACCTGCCTGACCGGAGATACCGCCGCCCTTAGCTGTGCATACTACATCGAACTTACCTTCTGTGGAAGTAACGCCGAAGGGCTGGTTGATGATGAGCTTGAGCGTTTCGAGACCGAAGTAATCGTCAACATCTCTGCCGTTTACCGTGATGTTGCCTGTGCCTGCATAGAGGCGAACGCGGGCAACGGATTTCTTTCTTCTGCCTGTGCCGTAGAAGTAGGGTTTAGCGCTTGTATACATAATCTTGCTCCTCCTTAATCTTAGTCAACCGTGTAAGGAACGGGCTTCTGAGCTGCCTGACCGTGCTCGCTGCCTGCGTAAACCTTAAGGCGTGTGATGCTTGTATCGCCGATTGTGTTGTGGGGAAGCATACCCTTGACTGCGAGAGTCATGGCAAGCTCGGGCTTTGTAGCCATGAGAGTCTTGTACTGAACTTCCTTGAGACCGCCGATATAGCCGGAGTGGCGGCGATAGTACTTCTGAGTGAGCTTCTTGCCTGTGAGAACAGCCTTGGAAGCATTGATTATGATAACGAATTCGCCGCAATCCACATGAGGTGTGAATTCGGGGCGATGCTTGCCTCTGAGAATGTTGGCAGCGGCAACGGCGGTTTTACCGAGGGGTTTACCTGCGGCGTCGATGACATACCATTTGCGTTCCAGAGTTTCTTTTTTAGCCATGAAAGTGGACATCTTTTATTCCTCCGATGTATTTTTCTTTGATAGGGCATAGTACGCCCTTTTTTGCAACGATAGGATTATAGCATATCCCACTCTCTTTGTCAATACCTTTTTTGAAAAAAAACTTCAAAAATTCAATTTAGATGCCCCATATCTTCGTTTTTCTCCGTAAATCTCGTGTTTTCTCGCTCTATCCGAGCGGCAAAGCACAAAAATGCGGCGAAGTCAAAGCGATTTTTTGCGTTCAATCGGTTGACAGCGAACGTCTTTTTATGTATAATATATGGAAATATAAGTAAATGCAGGAGAGATATAATATGATGGTATGCGATAAGTTCGGAAAAGAGGGCTTGACCTTTGACGATGTGCTTCTTATTCCGGCAAAAAGCGATGTGCTTCCGAATCAGGTGGAGCTTTCCACAAGACTGACTAAGAAGATAAGACTCAATACGCCCATCATGTCTGCGGCAATGGATACCGTAACGGAATCGGGTCTCGCCATAGCCATGGCACGCGAGGGCGGAATAGGTATAATCCACAAGAATATGACGATAGAAATGCAGGCGGATGAGGTTGAAAAGGTAAAGCGAAGCGAAAACGGCGTTATTACAAATCCGTTTTATCTTGCACCGGATAATTTTGTCTACGAGGCGGAAGCACTCATGCATAAATACAAGATTTCCGGCGTTCCCGTTTGCATCGAAGGGAAAAAGCTTGTCGGCATCATCACAAATCGCGATATGCGTTTTCTCACGGATATGAATATGAAAATAGGCGATGTCATGACAAAGGAAAACCTCGTCACGGCACCTGTCGGCACCACACATGAGGAGGCAAGCAGAATCCTCTGCAGGCATAAGATAGAGAAGCTTCCTCTCGTCGATGAAAACGGCAATCTCTGCGGACTTATCACGATAAAGGATATACAGAAGGCATCGCGCTATCCCAATTCCGCAAAGGATGAGCGCGGCAGACTGCTCTGCGGTGCGGCTATAGGCGTTACTGCCGATATACTTGAGCGTGCAGGAGCACTGCTCGCGGCAGGTGCGGATGTGCTCGTGCTTGATTCGGCGCATGGTCATTCCGCAGGAATAATAAACAGTGTGCGCAAGGTAAAGGAAGCTTTCCCCGACTGTCAGCTTATCGCTGGCAATATCGCGACGGCTGAAGCGGCATACGATCTCATCGAGGCAGGCGCGGATGCCGTCAAAGTCGGCATAGGTCCCGGCTCCATCTGCACAACGCGAATTATCGCGGGCATAGGCGTGCCGCAGGTTACGGCTATATACGATGTGGCGCAGGTGGCGGCGGAGTATGATGTTCCCGTCATTGCGGACGGCGGTATAAAATACAGCGGCGACCTTGTAAAGGCGATTGCCGCAGGTGCTGATGCCATCATGATAGGCTCACTCTTCGCTGGCTGTGAGGAAAGCCCCGGTGACAGCGAAATCTATCAGGGCAGACGCTTCAAGGTTTACCGCGGCATGGGCTCGCTTGCCGCTATGGAAAAGGGCTCTAAGGACAGATATTTTCAGACGAATACGAAAAAGCTCGTTCCCGAGGGTGTAGAAGGAAGAGTACCCTACAAGGGTCCGCTTGCAGATACGGTATATCAGCTCGTCGGAGGTATGCGTTCAGGTTTCGGATACTGCGGATGTGCAACGGTCGATGAGCTGAAAAAGAACGGCAGATTTATCCGCATCACCGGCGCGGGACTTCGTGAATCTCACCCGCATGATATAAACATCACAAAGGAAGCACCCAACTACAGCTCAAACGGCTGATACTTTTAAATTAAAGTGCGATGCACTTCGGAGGCATATAAAAATGGCAATCAATGTCGATATAATGGGCAGAGCGGTATACGAATACCGCAATAAAAAAACAGGAAAGTGCTTTTCCATGCCGTACAGGTATTATTTTCCCTCTTCCTATAACGAAAATGATGACAAAAAATATCCGATGCTCTTTTTCCTGCACGGACACGGCGAATGCGGCACAGACAACGAACTCCAGATAAGGGTTCTGCACAAGGAAAACAGGCTGATAGATATGACGATAGAACGCGACGACTGCATCATAGTCGCGCCGCAGTGCCCATGCAATACGGAGCTGGAATGGGTGCCTGTGAACCACAAGTGGAATACCGGCTCGCGCGCTCTCACAGAGGAGCCGACCGTCGGCATGGCGGCGGCAATGGAGCTGCTCGATAAATTCCTTGCATGCGGCAAGGTTGATCTTTCCCGCGTATATGCGGCGGGCATCTCCATGGGAGGCTACGGCACATGGGAGCTGATAACGCGCCGCCCCGAGGTTTTTGCGGCGGCAGTCCCTGTCTGCGGCTCGGGTATACCCGATATGGCGGATAAACTCGTGAATATGGGCATATGGGCTTTCCACGGCGAAGCCGACGGGACTGTTCCTCCGCAGGGCACAAGAGACATGGAGGCGGCGATAAAAGCCGCAGGCGGCACTAAAATGAAGGCAACATATTTCCCGGGAGTCGGTCATGATTCATGGATTCCCGCATACAAGACCGAGGGACTCATGAATTGGCTCTTCTCGCAGAAAAAATAAGGCATCAGAGGTAAAAAGACAAAAATGACTTCTTTTTTCGCATCGGTCAAAAATTTCATAAAGAAAAACACCGTTATGACAGTTGCCCTCACGGCGGCTGTCATAACAAGTTTTACAGTGCCGATAGACAGGGAATATATCGGCTATTTTGATTTCAAAACTCTTACCTGCCTTTTTTCCGTACTGGCGGTTGTCTGTGCACTGAAAAACATCAGGTTTTTCTATATCCTTGCCAAAAGGATAGTGCGCATTTTCAAAAATACGCGCATGAGCATACTCGCTCTCGTGTATATCACTTTCATCGGCTCCATGCTGATAGCAAACGATATGGCTCTGTTGACATTTTTGCCGCTCGGATATTTTGTCCTCACGACGACAGGCAAGGAAAGGCACATGGCTTTCACATTTATCATGCAGAATATCGCGGCAAATCTCGGCGGTATGCTCACGCCTTTCGGCAATCCGCAGAATCTCTATCTCTATACGAAATTCAATATCCCGAACGGCGAATTCATAACGATAATGGCACCGCCGTTTGCGCTTTCGGTAGCGCTGATAACTCTCTGCTGTATCGTATTTATAAAGCCGGAGCCGCTCGACATACCGGATGGCGAGGATAAGCTGCCGCCCGCGAGAACGGCGCTTTATCTCTGCCTTTTCGCACTGGCGATAGCGATAGTTTTCCGTGGAATTCCGTATTGGATAGGGCTTATCGTCATCCCCGCGGTGCTCCTTTTCGCAGACAGAAAGGCGCTTGCCGCCGTCGATTATCCGCTGCTTTTCACATTTGTTTTCTTTTTTATTTTCTCGGGAAATATGGCTCGTATAGGCGCAGTGCGCGAGTTTTTCTCGGTGCTCATGGAGAAGAGCACTCTTCTTTTCTCCGTGCTCTCGTGCCAGTGCATCAGCAATGTCCCGTCGGCGATACTGCTTTCGCAGTTTACGGATAATTATCCCGACCTGCTCGTCGGTGTCAACATCGGCGGCGTCGGCACGCTTATCGCTTCGCTTGCCAGCCTTATCACTTTCCGCGAATATTGCAGGCACAATCCGGGAAAAGCGGGATACTATGTGCGCACATTTTCGCTTTTCAACTTCGGCTTTCTCATAATTCTCACGGGATTTATGATGTTACTCAAATCAATGCGCTAAAAAATTTTCAAGTGTATTGACAAAATTCGTCATTTATGATACACTGTTTTTAATATGAATGAGAAAAAAAGAGGCAGTTTTATGTTGAAGGATATGAATTTTGAGGAATTGCTTGCTGCGGCTGTGGAGTCGAATCCCGACGCACTGCTTGAGCTGAGCGACAGATACCATAAGGGAACGGGCGGCGTTCCCCAGCGTGACGAGGTCAAGGCTTATACATATGCGATGCAGGCTTGCACTGCCGGAAATATCGAGGCGATAGCCCGCATAGCCGATTATTATGCAAAGGGCAGAGGCGGCGCCCCGCTTGACGAAGAAAAGGCGAAAGCCCTGCTTCTTGAGGGTGAGAAGGCAGGTTCTATCCGCTGTCTGCAGAAGATAGCACATAATTACAAGAACGGCGAATGCGGCTTTCCCAAGGACGAGACAAAGGCTATAGAATACTGCACAAAGATAATCGCAAATCCGAAGGATGATGCAAATGTCAAGGGCTATGCTTATACCTGCATCGGCTCCATATATGAGGATGGCAGAATAGGTGCCGAAAAGGATATCAAAAAGGCGCTGACCTTCTATCAGAAAGCGGCAAAGACAGGCTATGCCTTTGCTTATGTGCTTCTCGCAAATTATAAGCGCAAGCTTTACCTGCCGGAGCTGGAAAAGACAGTTGCCGCAGGCGGCGAAGGCACAATGACCCCTGAGGAAAAGAACGCTGTCAAGGCAAGCTGTGAAAAGCTGAAGGAAAGCATAAATACGGCAAGCGACCTCTATGCTCAGGCAAGAGATATTGCCGAAAAAGATGCCGATATGCCTGTTTTCGAGTGTGCGAAGGCTTATCTCGAGCAGACGGATGACGACTATGCGCGCCTCTCTGTTTTTGAAAAGAAATTTGCTCTCGCTGACGCCGAAAACTACGATGCCGACGAAAAGGTAAATATGGGAACGTTTTCAATAACGCTTGACAGCGGCGATGATGACGAAACATATACGGAGGAAGCCGACACGCAGTATGATATAAACGAGTCTTATGACGGCGCGGAGCAGGAGAGAGATTTCAATGCAAAGATAGATGAGCTTCTTGACAGGCTTCCTTTCCTGAAAACGAAGAAATCAAAGTTCATTTTCAAGGTGAGTGTATTTTCCGTGGTGTGCGTTCTTGTGACGCTTGCCGTGGTGCTCATAATAGCGGGAGCTTCAAAGGGCTGATAAACAGAATACAGAAAAAAGCAAGGCATCGCCTTGCTTTTTTGACAGATAGCCGAATAAACCGAAAGGAAAATAACGATGGATTACGAAAGAGCGGGAGAACGGGCGCGTGCGCTTGTTTCAAAAATGACCGTAGAGGAGAAAGCATCTCAGCTTCTCTACAATTCGCCTGCCATAGAGCGGCTCGGAATACATGAATACAACTGGTGGAATGAAAGCTCGCATGGCGTGGCAAGATGCGGCACAGCAACTGTCTTTCCGCATTCGATAGGGCTTGCCGCAACATTTGACGGTGTGCTGATACATGATGTCGCGGATGTGATATCCACAGAGGCTCGCGTCAAATACAATCAGCATGAAAAATACGGCGACTACGATATTTATAAAGGGCTTACCTTTTGGGCGCCGAATATAAATATTTTCCGTGACCCGCGCTGGGGCAGAGGGCAGGAGACGCTCGGCGAGGATCCTTTTCTTACTTCTTTTCTTGCCGCGGCTTATATAAACGGAATACAAGGCGACGGCGAATTTTTGAAAGCTGCCGCCTGCGCGAAGCATTTTGCCGCGCATTCGGGGCCGGAGGGCTCGCGCCATTCGTTTGACGCAAGGGTCAGCGAGCATGACCTGCGGGAAACATATCTGCCTGCATTTGAAAAGGCGGTGAGATGCGGCGTTGCCGGTGTGATGGGAGCATACAACAGGCTGAACGGCGAGCCGTGCTGCGGAAGCCGCCGATTGCTGACGGAAATACTGCGGGAGCAGTGGGGCTTTCGCGGATATATCACCTCGGATTGCGGCGCACTGCGCGATTTTGTCGATGGGCACAAATGCTGTGATACGCCAAAGGAAGCCGCCGCCATGGCACTGCATGCCGGATGCGAGCTGAACTGCGGCGATGTTTATTCCAACCTGATAGATGCGTATGAAGAAGACCTGATAACGGAGGAGGACATAACCAAAGCCGCAGAGAGCCTCTATACGATAAGATTTCTGCTCGGCGAATTTGAGGAGAAGCGCCCATGGTCAGAACTGCCGTACAGCCTGCTTGATTGCCGCGAGCACAGGGCACTCAATCTGAAAGCGGCGGAGGAGAGCATTGTCCTGCTGAAAAATGAGGGCGGTTATCTTCCTCTGGACGGCAAAGCAAAAAAAATAGCCGTGATAGGACCGAATGCTATATCTACGGCAGCTCTTGAGGGAAATTATTTCGGCTATGCCTCTGAATATATCACTGTGGCGGACGGAATACGCCGCGAATTTCCCGATGCGGATATAAAGGTGGAGCACGGTTGCAGGCTGACGAAAGAAAAACTCTGCGACTGGAGCGGCTTTTCAAATATGTACAGCGATGCTGCCGCGGCAGCATCGGAAGCGGATATCACTGTGCTTTGTCTCGGACTTGACTGCACCGTAGAGGGCGAGGAGATGCAGGGAGCCTCCGGCGATTATCTTGACCATGGCGACAGGAAGGCGCTTTTCCTGCCGAAGCCTCAGCAGAAGCTCGCCGAGATGATATGCGATGCCTGCGAAAATGTAATCGTCGTCATGCTCTGCGGAAGCTCGATAGACGTAGGCGAAAAGGTGAGAAATCACGCGAAGGCACTCCTTTATGCATGGTATCCGGGTGCGCTCGGCGGGCTTGCCGTCGCACGCGTGCTTTCCGGCGCTGCAAATCCCTCGGGCAGACTGCCTGTCACAATATATCGCGGCGAAACGGAGCTGCCCGATTTCTCCGATTATGCGATGGACGGCAGAACATACAGATATATGAGGGAAGAGCCGCTTTATCCTTTCGGATATGGGCTTTCGTATACGCATTTTGCATATAGCGATGCCAAAATAATCGGATACGACGACGAGCGTGTGAGAGTTTCTGTAAAGATAACGAATACGGGAGGGAGCAGAGGCATCGAAAAGGCGCAGCTCTATGCCGCTTTCTCCGACAGCCGAACGACTACGCCGAACTTCCAGCTTTGCGCTGTATGTGCCGCAGAGCTTGATGCGGGGGAAAGCAGAACGATTATTCTCGAAGCCGAGAGATATTGGATGAGTGCCGTGCTTGCCGATGGAAGGCGCGTGACGCCCGACGGAAGTATCCGCCTGTATATCGGCGGAAATCAGCCTGATTTGCGCAGTCTCAGCCTGACAGGGAAGCCGTGCATTACACTTGATTTGAAATAAAACAGAAAAACGCTCTGCATTTTGCAGAGCGTTTTTCTGTTTTATCAAAGTGTTTTTCTGTTTTATTTTTCCAGCATATCGATGCGGTGCTGATGGCGTCCGCCCTCAAACTCCGTTCCGATGAATATTTTTGCTATTTCCTCCGCTGTGGAGATGCCGATGATTCTTGCGCCCATGCAGAGCACATTTGCATTATTGTGCAGGCGTGTGAACTTGGCGGAAACGGTATCGCCGCAGAGTGCCGCGCGGATACCGCGATGCTTATTTGCCGCGATGCTCATGCCGATGCCCGTGCCGCATACGAGTATGCCGAAATCGGCACCTGCATTTACAGCTTCGCAAACCTTGCCCGCATATTCGGGATAGTCTACGGAGGCATCGGAATTTGTGCCCATATCAACGCATTCATATCCCATCTGCGTGAACATTTTTATCAGCTCGTTTTTGTAGAGATAGCCGGCATGGTCTGCACCGAAAACAATTTTTTTCATAATGTATTCCTCTTTCTTATTATTTTGTTATTTTGCCGCCTGCTCTTTTTCCGCAAGCTCGCGTTCTGCCTGCGAAGCGCGAAGATAGACGGGCAGGAGCGCACTGTCACTGAAAATGCTCTTGTCGGAGGCATTTTCATATGTATCGAGAGCAAGAAGCGCCGTCGAATATCCGCTCTGCGGTATCAGCAGACGCGGCGTGTCGGCGATAGCCGCCGCTTTTTTGAGCAGAGCATATCCGTCGCCCGCCGAATATACAGGCTCATCATAGCCGGCAAGCTCCGCTGTCAGGTCGGAGAGTGAGACGAGTCTGTCCTCGCAAAGGCGGGTGAGAATGCCGCTCTCAAGGCGGAAGAGCGCATTATACAGCTGATTTCTGCGCGCGTCCATGACAGGGCAGAGAATTGCATTTTCGCATAGCGGGCGGAGATTGTATGCGAGCGAGAGGAGCGTGGAAACACCCACGCATGGCTTGCCCGTGGCAAAAGCCAGTCCTTTTATTTCCGAAATGCCGATGCGCACGCCCGTAAACGACCCGGGACCTGCCGTCACGGCAAAAAGGTCTATATCGTGAGCCGTCATATGAAGCGAATCGAGTGCCGTTTTTATCATGGGGAGCACCGTTTCGCTGTGCGTCAGCCCTGCCTCAAGCGTAAAAACGGCAAGCGGTTCGCGCCCGTCCGTTATCGCTGCGGAGGCGGATTTTGCCGTGGTATCGAGAGCTAAAATTTTCATTTTCCGTGTGTTTCCTTTCGGACTTCATTCTATTTCTATTCTGCGGCTGTCGGGACTGTCGGCGGTCTTGCTTATCGTGACGCGGCGCGCGCCTTCGGGGATGAAATCAGTGATATTTTCGCACCATTCCGCTATGCAGATGCCGCTGTCGAGATAGTCGAAAAATCCGCATGAATAGAGAGCTTCCTCACTGTCGATACGGTACATGTCGAAGTGATAGAGCGGTATTTTTCCGCGGTAGGCATTGACTATCGTATATGTCGGACTCTGCACGCGCACATCGGGGCAGAGCACACTTGCCACTCCGCGCACGAACGCCGTTTTTCCGACGCCGAGGTCGCCGAACATGGCGACAAAATCGCCGCATTTCAGCTCTTTGGCAAGCTCTTTTCCGAGAGCTTCCGTCTCCGCAGGAGAATTTGTAATATATTCCATATCAAAAAACCTTATCTTTTTCTCGCAAGGCGCGAAATGCCGTCGGCAAGACCGCAGATCAGCGCATCTATATCCTCATGCGTATTGTAAAGCCCGAAGCTTATACGGATAGTGCAGTCGGCATTTTCATCGGAAAGTCCAAAGGAAGAGAGTGCACTGCTTTTATGCCGCGTATTTGAGGAGCAAGCCGAGCCGGAGGAGACGAAAACTCCGTGCGATGAAAGATGATGGAGCATCGTTTCACTGCGGATTTTCGGCACGGTGAGGCTGACGATATGCTTTACGCGCACGGCGGGTTCGTTTATGATGACGGAGCCCTCCGGCAGGGAAGAAAGCTTCTCGCAGAGATACGAATAAAGGTCGGCAAAATGCGCCGCATTTGCCACTATATCGGAGCCGATTTCCTTTGCCGCCGCGCCGAAGCCTATTATACCGACGGTATTTTCGGTGCCGGAGCGGAGTCCCTGCTCCTGCCCGCCGCCGAAGATGACGGGGGAAATATTGCCGTTTTTGAGTATTCTCTCGGAAATATAAAGCGCACCGACGCCCTTGGGTCCGTATATCTTATGCGAGGAAACGGAGATGAGGTCGGCATCGGGAAAGCGCTCGAGCGGAAATTTGCAGAAAGCCTGCACCGCATCGAAATGCACGCTTGCCTCGGGGGCAAGCTCACGCGCGAGCTTTACTATATTCCATACATCGTGGAGGGCACCCGTTTCGTTGTTTACGACCATAGCCGAAACGAGAACGACACTGCGGTCAAGCTCGCTTCTGTATTTTTCCATATCCCATACGCCGCGCGGCGAGGGAATTGTCACTACCCTGAAACCGAGCTCCGAGAGGTGTCTGCCGCATTCGAGAACAGAGGAATGCTCGGATTCTCCGAGGATTATTTTGCCGCCGGCAAAGCGCTTTTTGGACATAGCCGTGCCGATGATGGCAAGATTGTTTGCTTCTGTGCCGCCCGAGGTGAAGACAAGCTGTCTTTCGGGCTTTTTCACATCGGCGAGCTTCTGGCGGATGAGCGCCGCCGCTATATTTGCCCGCGCTTCGTTTACCGCCTTTTCCGCTTCAAGCCCCATGAGATGAAGCGATGACGGATTTCCGTAGATATCCGTCAGGGCTTTTTTCATTGCCGCCGTAGCCGCATCGCAGGGTCTTGTCGTCGCGGCGTTGTCGAGATAAGCTGCCACTTTTTGTCCTCCGCTTAAAACCTGATGTTTTCTATCATTTTGTTTGCGCTTTCAAGTCCGCCCTCAAAATTTTCGACGGTGGCGAAATATGTGAATATATAGAGATGATATTTATATGCGCCGACAGCCTGAAGTGCCGTATATTCCTTATCGCCTATTTTAAACGAAAGAGTGTATTTGCAGGCGGGGACATTGCCTAGCTGAAAATTCTCTGTGTAGGATTCGGTGAGAGTTACGCCACGGAAAGTATCGCCGAGAGTTTTCATATAGTGATTTCTGTAATAATCGTCGATGCTCTCGTAACCGCTCTCCGGTGTGACCTGTGTCATGCTGACTGTTCTGCCGGAAGCATCGCTTGCGGCGGCAAAGCCGTTTGAAACATCGACATTCCATGCGGTCGGAACAAAGAATTCATATTCGATAAAGTCGCTTTCCACGCGCTTCATACCGCTCGGAACGTCGCTTTTTCCGCAGGAAGCAAGCACGAGTGCGAGCATGAGCACAGCCATAGAAAATGCCATAATTTTTTTCATAAATTTTACTCCGTCTGATTTATTATCCGAATATTATATTTTTATTATTATACATCTTATGCCGCCGTATGTCAAGAGAGATGAATGCAAATAAAAAGTAAATAAAAGCATTGATTTTCGCGGGCAAAGGTGATAGAATATACACGAGCCGCAAGGCGGCTTGGTGAGTTCGTAACCATCCTCACCTAAAATAAAACTAAGGAGTATAATTATGAAAGAAAAAACACGCTTTATCACAAGGGCGGCGCTTATTGCCGCAGTCTACACCGTGCTGACGGGAATTTCTCATCTCGCAGGGCTTGACAAAGGGGTAATACAGCTTCGCATTTCCGAAGCCCTCTGCTTCCTGCCGTGCTTTTTGCCATCTGCGATACCGGGGCTTTCCATAGGTTGCCTGATATCGAATATCATCTACGGAGGAGCACTGCCCGATATCATTTTCGGCACGCTCGCTACGCTCGTCGGTGCGCTCGGTACATACCTTCTGCGAAAGCATCCGCTTCTCGCACCCATTCCGCCGATACTTGCAAACGCGCTGATAATCCCGCCTGTGCTGATTTTTGCCTACGGAGCGACGGAGGCTTATTGGTTTATCCTTCTCACTGTGACGGCAGGTGAGGTGCTCGCCTGCGCAGCGGTCGGCTATCCGCTCATGTTCATGATGAGAAGATATAAGCTCTTTTCTTTCCCGCTTCCGAAAAAGAAAAAATAAAGGAAGCGCACACTCTCCCGATTTTGCCCGAACTGCTCAACTTTTGCTTGCATAAAATTCAACTGACGGGTTATTGATTTATTGCCGCATATGTGCTAAAATGGAAATGTGAAAAAAATCCGGAGCTTTTTTTCAAAAATTGCAAACCGAAATGCCGTTTCTGACACTATATATATGAAGCCGGCAATAAGTAAGACAAAAAGGGAGAAAAACAATGGAATTTAAGCAAAACGAAAAATATTTCCGCAGTAAAAACACGCATTTTTACATAGGGGTGCCGATGCTTGCGGTGGGCTTAGCGCTCGTTGTACTTCAGCGCGCCTTCTGGCTCTATTATTATTTCCTTATCATCGGTGCGGCACTCGGTATTGCCGGTGCGCTGATTGCTTTCGCTCCGCAGTGGAGCCGCTCGGGTGACAAGGATATCGATGAGCAGATAAAAAAGGAAACCGACGGTTATCTCAGAAAGAAGATAGATGAGCTGGATCTTTACGGTGTGCTTTCGCCGAATGCGGATTCGGTAGTTGTATCGGGCTATATTTTTGATTCCGACGGAGCTCTTGTGCGCCGCGGACTTGACGGAAAGATACGCGCCTCGGAATATTCCGTTGCCGCCGTTATCGTCACGAAAAAAGGCATGGTTACGGTTAAAAAGACCTTTTCGCTCGTGGACGACAAAAAGACGGAGGAGACAAAGGAATTTCTCTTTGCGGAGACGGACAAAGCAGAGGTCGCAAGCCGCATGGCGGAATTTAACGACGGCAAGCACATCTGCGAGATAAAAACAGCCGATTTTATGCTTTACAGCGACGGAATCATAGCTTTTCGCGCACCTACGGCGCCGAATGCGCTCGTGGAAAGCGCCGCCGAAAACATAAATATGCTGATAAAACGCGCAAAATCGACGGCAAAATAAAAATAAAGAGATATGCCGGAAGCTGATATAAATCCCATACAGACACTTGAAAAAACAAAAAATTATCTCTTTTAAAAAATACCCCTAAAATCCGAACGCCCGAAAGCGGAAGCTCTCGGGCGTTCGGATTTATGTTATTTTTCAAGCTTTGCGTTTGTCTTTGCCATGAATTTTTCACTCTTGATGATAAAGCGCTCATGCGTGCCGCTTCCTATTTCGCCGCATTCGTCATATGCCGAAACGGAGAAAACGAGCCTTCTGCCGTCTACTTCGGTGAGAGTGCTTTCGCAGTAAACGCGCATACCCGTCGGCGTTGCCGAGGTATGCTTTATATTCAGCGCCGTGCCGACGGTAGTCGTGCCTTCCTCAAGATACGGAGCCACGCTCTCGGATGCCGCTCCCTCCATGAGCGCGACCATTGCAGGCGTTGCATAAACGGGAAGAAGTCCGCTTCCCATTGCCTGCGCCGAATTTTCCTCTGTCACGAGGGCTTCTTTTCTGCCTTTGATTCCTGCTTCCATAATTCATTTTCCTTTCTGAAAATATCATTTTTATCTGAATTTCGCCAGCCGATTTTTGAATATCAGCGCCACGGGATTAAGGAGATGGCTGTCCAGATCGACCTGATTTAAGATTATCTTGCCCTTGCCGTATGATTTTTCCGCTGTGGCATGGGCGGGGTACAGCTTCTGCCCCCATGCGCTTCCGCGGAGACTGTTTCCGCTTGTGAGTATCGGCGTGAAATCGTCGCTTCGGAATGTCGCTCTGAGCAGAGGCGTCATCATATCCTCATCCTCATTATACCAAAATCGGAAATCTTCTGCCTCAAAACCCGAGACAAGCGGATGACCTGTCTTTCTCGAAACAAAATGGAGCGGACGCATGCCGCAGTTTTTAGCGATGACTTCACTCCCCGCGATATTGTAGGTTCCGGCGGGAATATCGCTTATCACGAGCGTTTCACCGCTCTCGGCTTTTGCAAGGAGTGCCTTTTCATCATTTGCAAATTCTTCGTAGGTAACGAATATCGCGGGAGAAAAATCGGCTTTCTCACGCTCGAAAATCACGATTGGCTCATCGCTGTAGTGGAGCACATTACCGTCACCGTCAATCAGAGCCGTGCGGAAAATATAATTTTCTCTTCCGCTCACCGATGGCGCGGTAAATACGGCTTTGCCCTGCATAAATGAGGAATTTTCGCCGAAATCGGCGGGAAATTCCGCATGGGAGACAAGCTCTCCCGCGGAATTTATCAGCTCTGCACGGAGCGTATGCCCGCATGAAACCTCATGCGTATCATTGCATACCCATATCTCTATTCCGGCTTTATCGCCCGAGAAAAATGTTTTTCTGTCGGTTCGCAGGCTGACCATGAGCGGCGTGAGCGCATCGCGAAAGACATAGAAGGCGGGCTTGGGATTTCGTTCGCAATCGACTATTGTTTTCATCCAGCCCGAGGGCCATGCATCTATGAAAAGATGAATGGCAAAGGTGACCATGTCGCTGTTGCGGCGGAAGGCTTCGGTCTGGAGCTTTGTCCCGACGCTCTGATAGCGACGGCTTGCCTCCACCCAGCCCTCGAGAGTATCCTGCCTGTCATAGAAGAAATAGGACATATCGCCGCTTTGCGAGTTTACTATCCTGTCGGGAGTCCAGCCCTTTTCCTCTTCGGGAGTCTGCGGGAGCCACTCTGCGGGATAGCGGCGGCGCATCAGCGAAACGGGGTCAAGTCCCTCGGCGCCGTATTCTCCGCAGCCGTAATACCAGCCGTCGGCGACGCCGAGCCAGTAGCCGCGGTAAACGCGCCCCATGTCTATGCCGTGTCCGTTATACCACATGGTATATGTGTGGTTGTCGGGCAGGGTGGTCGACGGGGGGTCATAGTCGCCGTCGATATGCTTTATCGCCCTGTCGGGATTGAGCAGAAGAACGGCTTTATCGCAGGCAGAGAAGAAATCTTCAAGCTCGTGCCGCACAAAATGCCTGTGCGGCTTGCCCGAGGCATTTGCGAAAGGCTCGTTCATATACGATATGAGCACGGTGCAGGCATAGGGGCGGATAAGCCGCTCCATATCCTCGCACATACCGAGCGCAGAGGCAAATTTTGTCCTGCGCATATTTGTAAAGAGCGGCAGATCCGTCTGTATGAGCAGACCTATCGTATCACACAGCTCATATATCTCCTTTTGCACGGGACGCTGGGTGAGGCGCAGGAAATTCATATTGCATGCCTTTGCCATGAGCATATCATAGAGCAGCATATCGAAATCTCCGCGCATCACGTCCTGCTGTTCATAGCCCATCGTGTTGGCACCGCGCAGACGCATAGCCTTGCCATTCAGGAAAAACATGCCTTTTTTGCCGCCGTCCTCGCCTGTTTCAAAGCTTCGCATGCCGAATGTGCGCTCGGCACAGTCGGCTTTTCTGCCGTCGACGGTGAGAGCGGCAAGCGCCTTGTAGAGATAGGGCGTGTCCTGCTCCCAGAGGCGGATATTGTCCATTTTCATGCGCAGACGGACGAGGCTCGCGCCGCGGTAGAAGGAGAGAACCTGTTTTTCCTTCATGCGCTCGGGATTTTCGAGGTCGCAGGCGCGGATGATGTTTCCGTTATCATCACCCGAGAAGGTTATCGGAGTATATTCAAAATCTTCGAGCACCTTTTCCTCAAAATTCTTGCCGTATACGGAGAAGGAAAGGCGCACATCCTTCGGCGGGATATAATCACAGTTGTATATTTCACACCATATCTCGTATTCGCCGCTTTTCGGCATAGGGCGCACGAAAAGGTCGGAGATGAACATCCTGTCGCGTATCTCGGTATATACGCCCTGATATATTCCCATCCCGGGCGGACAGTGGTGCCAGCCGAGCGCCGCATCGTCATATCCGGGACCTGTGGCGGCATACATTTTGTCGCCCTCGAGCCGCATGCTGTCGTGGTCGGGGGTGTTGTTTCCGTTATAGATGTAGTCGTTTTTGACAACTACAAGAAGCGAATTTCTGCCTTTTCTGCAAAGCCCGCTTATATCAAATTCAAACGGAGCGAAAAATCCCTCGTGCGTGCCGGCGAGATTGCCGTTTACATAGACCTCGCAGGCGTAATCCACGCCGTCGAAATGCAGAAAAGCGGCTTTTCCGCAGGAGATTTCGCCCATTTCAAACTCCGTGCGGTAGTATGCCGTCTTGTCTCCGACGGGACCCTGATAGTGCGGTATGGTTACGCTTTCCCATTCGCCCTCGCCGGCGAATACGGATAAGATATTACCTTTGTCCGCTTCGGTCTGCACGCGATAGTCGAAATTTCGCAGGTCGGTGCGGATGCGTGTTTTTTCGCATTCGGGCGCGATATCCTGCATGAAAGGCTCGTACTTTTGACGGAGCTTTTCTATCTCGGCATCAAGCTCCTCGCGGGTACTCATTTTAGCGGGAACGCGGAGCGGGCTTTCACCCTTCGCATCCGAAAGAGGGAAAGAAATGCCGTTCCACGGTGTCGGTGTCGGAAATCTCAGCGGCGCACGCTTGAATCCTATATCATTCGCGGCGATAGCGCCGAAAAAATCAGCCATATACAATCTCCTTTTCAAGATATAGTCACAGGTAAATTAAATCATATTATCCGCCAAAAGTCAACAGATATAAATAATTTTCCGCAAGATTGACAATAATCGCAAAAGATGGTATACTTATAAAGCGAAAAAACGAAAGGGGAGAGGCGGATGAAGATTCTGATATCGGGAATAACGATGGCGGCAGCGGGTACGGAGCGCTCTTTTCTCACATATGCCGAATCGCTTGACCGCGAAAATAACGAAATTACGCTTCTTCTCGCCGAGAAGAGCGGGGCACTTTTGCCTTATGTTCCCGATGGTATAAAAACCGAAGAAATGAAATCGGGCGGTGCGCTTTTTACTATGAACGGAAAAAACGCGAAGAGTGTTCTCTTGCGTGAATTTGTGCTGAGGCACCCGCTATGTGCGCTGAAAGCCGCGCGCTATCTTCATTTATATATAAGAAACCGCGGATTTGCCGCCATGAGAATATGGCTCTGTGCGATGCGCTCGCTTCCGCCGTTTGATGGCGAATACGACGAGGCGGTGGCTTACTGGGGCGATAAGACGATGTTTTTTGTCGCCGATAAGGTCAGAGCGAAGAAAAAAACGGCATGGCTTCATTTTGAATACGATTATCCGCCGCGCGAGGATGCACTATATGGGGAGTATTTCGAGAAATTTGACAGCATTGTCTGCGTTTCGCGCCGAAGCGTTGAAATGCTCCGCGAAAAGTTTCCGCATATTGCCGGGCGTTTTACTTACTTGGAAAATGAGACAAACGAAAGTCTTGTCCGTCAGCTCGGGGAGGCACCTTGCCCGGAAATGGAGACCGCGGCTGTAAAATTACTTACGGTCGGACGGGTAAATCCCGTAAAAGGATACGATATAGCGCTTCCCGCCGTGGCAAATCTCATAAACGCAGGATATAATATAAAATGGTACATCGTCGGCGCATGCGATGATTTTGGCTATAAGGCAGAGCTTGAGAGGGAAGCGGAAAGGTTCGGTGTGCGCGAAAGACTGATTTTTATCGGCGAAACGGACAATCCGTATAGGTTTATGCGCGCATGCGACATATATCTGCAACCGTCGAGAAGCGAGAGCTGCGGACTCGCCCTGCGCGAGGCGTCGGTTTTCGGAAAAACGACGGTTTGTACCGATATTCCGTCGGCGGCTCATGCAAAAAAATGCTTCATATGCGAAAAAACGAGCGATTCTGTATTCAAATCGCTGAAAAAAATACTTGACGCGCAAATAAAAGAGCAGTTTTTGGGATAAAATCGCAATATTAGAAAAAAGTAAAAAAACTTTCTTAAAAAGTATTGACAAGAA